>SWCH01002908.1_pt1 | contig 55043 bp, 47 predicted proteins | sample 4690051 | NCBI WGS metagenome assembly SWCH01 (sample SAMN10267282, study PRJNA491770) | bioreactor metagenome | isolation source: DHS bioreactor inoculated with | place: Japan: off Shimokita Peninsula
GGGGGGCAGAAAATTTAAAAACATCTGCTGCAATTTTTACCGCAGAATTTGGAACAGCAAGCGCTACAGGTTCTTTACAAGCTCGGGGAGGTTTGGTTACTCGGAATTGGACAAGTGGAGTTTATGAACATTTTGAAGACTTAACAGGTAAAAAAATGTCAGAAACGATCTTAAAAAAAAGAGATACTTGTTTTGCTTGTATTTTAAGGTGCAAAAGGGTTGTTCAAATAGATGGTCCAGATGTTTATGTAGATCCACATTATGGAGGGCCTGAATTTGAAACAATTGCACTTTTTGGGAGTGCATGTGAAATTCACGATTTAAGATCTATTGCCCTTGTTAATCAAATTTGTAATGCTTATGGAATTGACACAATAACAACAGGCGGGATTGCAGCATGGCTTATGGAGTTGTTTGACCTGGGGATTATCAACACAAAAGATACAGATGGCTTTGAGATTCGATTTGGGGATGCTAATGCAATCATAAAATTAGCCAAAATGATTGGTAAACGCGAAGGATTTGGCGATCAACTAGCCGAAGGAATGAATTTTTTAGCGGAAAAATTTGGACCAAAAGCAAAATCATTAACAACATCTGTCAAAAATAATGTAATGCCTGCCCATATGCCTCAAATAAAGAAATCGCTGGCATTGATATATGCGGTTAACCCTTATGGAGCTGATCATGAATCTACAGAACATGATGGGTCTTATCTAGGTTTTCCTAAAAGAATGGAAGAATTGGGATTAACTAATCCTCAACCCCCCGATGTTTTGAATGAAGAAAAAGTCCGTTACACATTAATTATGGAACAATTTTTTAGTTTCTTAAATTCCATTAACATTTGTTTGTTTGTATGGGGTCCAGGTTGGCAGTTGTATGGCCCGGGTCAGACGATGGAAATGGTGAATGCTATTACAGGGTGGAATATGGATTTGACCGAAGCGCTTCGTATAGGGGAAAGATCGATAAATATGATGAGAATGTTTAATGTTAGAGAAGGTTTTTCTAGGAAGGACGATTTACTCCCTGAAAAGATCCACATTCCCTTGAAAGGTGGAGTATCTGATGGATTCTTAATAACGAGAGAGGAATTAGAAGAGGCAATTTCAAAATATTATAGCTTATCTGAATGGGATCAAGAAGGAGTACCTCAGAGAACCAAATTAATTGGTTTGGAATTAGATTGGATTAATATGTAAGTGTTCAGAAATAATTCCTAAATTTATTTACTTCAAAAAAGGTGAAAAAATGGATTATGTAATAGAAATGAAAAGCATCAATAAAACATTTCCCGGAGTCATGGCAAATAATGATGTTTCTCTAAATATTATTCCGGGAGAGATTCACGCCTTGGTAGGAGAAAATGGGGCGGGAAAAACGACATTAATGAATATCCTTTATGGATTGCATCAACAAGATTCGGGAGAAATTTTTGTTCAGGGGAAAAAAGAAACAATTAATACACCAAGTGATGCGATTAAATTGGGGATTGGGATGGTGCATCAACATTTTATGCTAGTTCCAGAACTCACGGTCTTGGAAAATATTATTTTAGGAAGAGAAAATACTAAATTTGGATTTACTGACTACAAAACATCGGAAAAAGAGATACTTGGTATTAGTGAAAAATATCAGTTAAATGTTAACTTACATGATAGGACTTATAAATTGTCAGTTGGGCAAATGCAGAGAGTTGAGATTTTGAAATCTCTTTACAGGGGTGCGAAGCTACTGATTTTGGATGAACCTACAGCGGTCTTAATTCCGCAAGAGACAAAACAACTATTTGACATCCTAAGAACCCTCACAAATCAAGGGTGTAGTGTTGTTTTTATCAGTCACAAGCTTAAAGAAGTTTTAGAAATATCAAACAGAATAACAGTAATGAGGCAAGGCAAAGTAACTGGTGTAGTAAACACAAAAGAAACAAATGAATTAGAGTTGGCTTGCTTAATGGTAGGCAGGGAAGTAGTTTTTAGAGTAAAAAAAGAATTAGCCACACCAGGTGAAACAGTCTTAGAAGTACGAAACCTTTGTGCTTTAAATGATCGAGGACTACCCGCGTTAAAAAATATTAATTTCAATATTAGACTTGGAGAAATTCTTGGAGTTGCAGGGGTAGAAGGTAATGGACAGCTTGAATTAGTTGAAACATTAACCGGATTAAGGGCTGCCACACATGGAAGTATTGTTTTTAAGGGTGAAAATATTGAACAATGTACACCTAGAGAAAAGCGTGAAAAAGGGGTATCTCATATTCCGGCTGACCGCTTAATAATGGGTATAAACACCAAATGCACTATTTCTGAAAATTTAATCCTTAACAAATATTATCGAGTACCATTGTCAAGACATGGTGTTTTTAATAAAGATAACATTAAGACATTTGTTAATCGCTTAGTCTCTGAATATGGAATAATAACTCCTGATCCTAATAGTTTAGCAAGCAGTCTTTCAGGTGGAAATATGCAAAAGCTTGTATTAGCTAGGGAGCTTGACGGTGAACCGGAATTATTAGTTGCATCTCAACCAACGAGAGGTGTTGATGTTGGAGCAATTGAGTACATTCACTCACAGATTATAAAAATGCGTGATCAGAAGCATGCTGTTTTGTTAGTTTCTGCAGAGCTAGATGAAATTCTCTGTTTGGCTGATCGAATCATAGTGATGTACGAAGGAGAAATCACAGGGGAATTTCATTCTACAGACATTCCAGAACACGAAATCGGTTTATATATGGCTGGTTCTAAACGAATGTCTGTGGCGCAGGTGAATTGATTTGAAAAATTGGAGATTAATGAAATGATAAAAGAAATATACTCAAAGTTGCCAGCTAAAATTCTTGATCCAATAAAATCCATTCTTCGCCAGGTCCTATTAATCTTGCTTTCAATTGCAATAACCTCAATTTTGATTTGGATAATGGGTTATTCCCCTTTAGCAGTTTTTGATGGACTTTCAAACGGAATTACAAAAGATTTTCCAGGAACATTGCGATGGACAACACCTCTTATTCTTTCAGGTTTAGCAATCGCTGTAGCATTTAAAACAGGTGCGTGGAATTTAGGTGTTGATGGTCAATTATATATGGGAGCCCTTGCAGCAACTGCAGTTAGTTTAGGGTTATCCACATTACCTGGAGTCTTACTTTTTCCAATTACTGTTTTAGCAGGAATAATTGCTGGAATGCTTTGGGCACTATTGGCGGGAATTCTGAGGACTCAATACGGGGCGAACGATCTTGTTTCATCTTTATTGTTAACGTATGTAGCATACCATTTTTCTGATTATCTAATACATGGTCCGTTAAAGAGTGGAGCATATGGACCTGCAGAATCTAGCAACATTATTCCAGAGACTGTTTGGTTACCAAAAATTATTGAAGGATCGTCAGTAACAATTGGTTTGATTGTTGCGATCGTGCTTGCAGTCGTTCTTTATTTCCTAATTTTTAGAACCACCTTAGGCTATGAATTAAAAGTTGTTGGATCTAATTTATGGTTTTCAAGATATGGTGGCATTAAAGTCAAAGCAGTCTATTTGAAAGGGATGGCTATTAGTGGTGCTATTAGTGGCTTGATTGGCGTGATCGAAATTTTAGGAGTGCACCACAGGTTCCCAATACGGTTTTCGAGTGGACTTGGTTTTGACGGTATAGTGGTTTCCTTATTAGCAAGCAATAATCCATTGGGTGTAATAATATCAGGATTGTTTTTTGGAGCTTTACGGAATGGATCTTATAACATTGAGAGATTAACTGAAATACCACGAGCTATGGTGATTATTGTTCAGGCCATAATTGTTCTTATGGTGGGTATGCAAGTAATTATTAAATTCAAAAAACAAAAAAAAGATAAACAATCTTCCAATGATGACCAAAGTAAAGAAACCGAAGAATTAAACACCTTTAATACAAATGGAAGTGAGGGATAATGTCCGGAATTATTGATGCAGATTTATTTGCTGCTCTTCTTCGAATATCAACACCGGTTCTCCTAGTTGCAATGGGTGGGTTATTCTCAATGAGAGCTAAATTGTTTAACTTCAGTATTGAAGGGTATATGCTGGTAGGATGTTTTTTCTCAATTCTTGTTGTAGATAAAACTGGAAATTTATGGTTTGGTTTGCTAGGTGGGGCTTTTGCGGGATTAATATTTAGTATTGTCTATGGTTTTGCTGTAATTCATCTTAAGGCAAATGCGATTATTGCTTCGGTTGGGATGAATTTATTGGGAGTTGGATTGACAACTTTCCTGCTTAGACCAATATTTAATACTTCGGGGGCTTATCGTCCTCCTAACATGGAGGCATTTCCTGTAGTCAACATTCCGATTATCAAAGATATACCTTTTATTGGAGATGTAATAAGCGGACATACACCATTGGTCTACTTTGGGTTATTGCTTGTCATTGTATGCCAACTTTTAATGTACAAAACCCCGCTCGGTTTGGCAATTCAATCTGTTGGAGATAATCCAGAAGCTGCTCGGACTGCTGGAATTAACCCCAAGAAAATTCTTTGGTTAACGGTTCTATGGGGAGGTTTCTTCAGCGGGTTGGGAGGTGCTCATTTAGCTACTGGTTATGTAACTGCTTTTTCGCAAGAGATGACAGCCGGGAGAGGATTTACTGCATTTACAGCTATTGTGTTTGGAGCGGAGAATCCTTTCTTGACGTTCCTAGCGACTTTAGTTTTTGGTTTTGCAGATGCTCTAGGAATTCGTTTAGAAATTCAGGGATTTGGATTGCACCCATCTTTGATAAAAACTTTCCCGTTTATATTAGCAGTTTTAGTTTTGACAATAAGTTCAGCAATTCGTATGCGAAAAATGAAATCCGCTAAACAAATATTATAGAAAATATAGGTTAAAGTGAGGAGAAAACAATGAAAATAGAATGGACATCAAAAGATTACAGTGTAAGCCCAGAAAATTATGCAGTTATTGAAGAAAACAAAGAATGGTTATCAAAAAAAATAAAAATTCATGATGTTACATTGCGAGATGGCGAACAACAAATCGGGGTTGGTTTTAGAAAAGAAGAGAAAATTGCTATTGCAGAAAAACTTGCCGAATGTGGAATTCATCGAATTGAAGCGGGTATGCCTGCAACGTCGAAAGACGATGCTGAGGCAATTAAACAAATTGTAAATAAAAACTTAGGACCAGAAATTTTTGCATTTTGCCGATCTGTATTGGATGATATTAAAACAGCAAAAGATTGTGGGGTCCATGGTGTTGTGGTTGAAATTCCCAGTAGTGAACATATGATTCAATACTCATATCAGTGGACAGTAGAGAAAGCAGTGGACCTGGTTGTCAATGCGACAAATTTGGCGCATGAATTAGGGTTAAGAGTAGTGCTCTTTACGATGGATTCAACACGAGCTCGATTTGATTGGCTTTCTAATTTGATTCTATCTGTTAAAAAAGATGGATATTTTGATAGCTTGGCTCTCGTTGATACACAAGGCGTTATTTCACCAACCGCGTGCCGAAAATTAGTCAGGAATTTAAAAAGCATTATTGATAAACCCCTTGAAGGTCATTTTCACAATGATCTTGGTCTAGCCAATGCAAATAGTCTTGCTGCTATGGAAGAAGGAGTTGATATTATTCATTCAACAGTGCTGGGTATGGGTCCGAGAGCAGGTCAAACAGCAACCGAACAGATAGTGGTCGCATTAAAACTCTTATATGGTATCGATGCGGGAATAAAAATTGAAAAACTTAACGAATTAGCTCAGTTGGTTTCTAAATTTGCTCCCCATCAAATTCCATTAAACCAACCTTTAATTGGTGATTCGTTATATAAAATTGAATCAGGAATACCTGCCTCCTGGTGGATACGAATTAAAGAAGAGCATCCGCTAGCTTTTTATGGAATTCTACCATCATTGGTAGGGCGTGAAGAAGTAAGTATTGTTCTTGGAAAAGGGAGCGGTCTTCCTTCGATTAAGTATTGGTTGGCAAAACTTGGCCTCGACACAAATGAGGAGTTATACCCAGAAATATTAATGCGAACAAAAAAATTAGCTGTCGACAAAAAGGGATTGGTGACTGGTGATGAGTTTTCTGAAATTGTGAAAAATGCAATAGGAGAAAGTGTTTAGAATTTTATGCTGGGAAAAGACATAATTATGAGAAAATTAAGTGACAAATATGCAATTGTAGGAATTGGTTATACCCCTCAAGGTAAAGTGCCTGATAGATCTACACTAAGTTTTCATTTGGAAGCATGTGCAAATGCAATTAAAGATGCTGGGTTAAGCAAACAAGAAATAGATGGTTTAATAATCTATCGATACTTTGAACCATTAGGAAATGATTACGAAATAACCCCATATTTAGTTGCACAACATTTAGGTATTCAACCTTCTCACCTCTCTCAAGAAGCAAATTGTGCCAGGAGTCAATTAATTCATGCAATTGCACTTTTAGAAGCAGGGTTTTGTAAATATGTCTTGATTAGCTATGCAGATAATGCCTATTCTCAAAAAAGAAGTTTTGTCAAAGAAATTAAAAATGAGAAACCAATTGATGATAATGCGGTTTTTGGTGAATTTGGGACATTAGCAAAATATGCTATGGCGGCTCGAAGAGGAATGTATGAATTTTCAACAGGACCTGAAACGTGGAAAGATATTGCAATTAACCAAAGGAAATGGGCAAACCTTAATGAAAATGCAATCTTTCATCATAAGACATTAAGCACTGAAGAATACTATTTGGCTGACTTTATTGTTGAACCTTTTAGGCGCTTTGATGCGAGCCAACCAATAGACGGTGGTAGAGCTTATATCGTTACAAGTATCGAAAGGGCAAGAGATTTGAGAAATCCACCGGTTTTGGTTATGGGTATATCCGAGGACAATCCATGTGTAGATCCACATAGGTCATTTTTTATGACGGGTAATACAGGCGCAAAAAAAGCAGGTGCTTTGGCGTTAAACATGGCAGGGATTACTTTGTCTGATATAGATGCATGTCAGATATATGATTGTTTTACCTACACGGTCGAATTGACACTTCAAGATTATGGTTTTTTTCAACCTGGAGAAGGAAAAGAATGGTTTTCAGAAGGAAAGACAGCGCCAGGAGGAAATTTCCCAATAAACACTTCGGGGGGAATGCTTTCAGAATCATATTTTATGGGATTAACTCCGCTTACTGAGGGAGTTATGCAGTTAATGGGCAGATGCGGTAAGAGACAATTAGGAGTTGAGACCAACACGAAAGAGCCTAAAATCATATTATGTAGTGACAATGGTGGTGTCTTTCAAACGCACTCAACTGTGATTTTGCGGAGAGCATAATGTTTAATTACAAAGATATTTATCCGGTTGTGAATGCTGACAACAATTTTTTTTGGGAAGGTTGTCGACAGCGAGAATTGAGATTCCAAATTTGTTCAGATTGCAAATTGATTAGGTGGCCACCTTCCTTTTTATGTCCTAATTGTCTCTCGACTCGATATGATATTTATTTATCAAATGGGGAAGGTAGAATTTTTAGCTACATTGTTTATCATAAGGCATATCATAAATCTCTGGTAAACGAAACTCCATATGTTACAGCTATAATAAAACTTGAAGAAGGAGTCAAATTCTTATCGAGAATTCTTATCAAAAATTTTGACAATATTGAATGTGAAAAGACGGTAGAATTAGTTTGGGATAATATCTCTGAGGTTTATCCTATTCCATTATTTCAAATAATAGGCGAACAACAAGTTTAGGTGAGAAATGAAATATAAAAGATTTGTTAAACAGTCAGTTCCTGAAGAAATTGTGAAAGAGATTTTGCAATTGATTCAAAATGGAGAACTTAAACCCGGAGACCAACTCCCAACTGAGCGTGAACTTATGGAACAATTGGATGTCAGTCGTTCATCTATTAGAGAAGCGCTTAGAGCTTTGAGTGTTATGAATGTGATAAATATACGCCAAGGACACGGTACTTATGTTTCTTCATTAGACCCTCATTTATTAGTTGAACATCTGGAGTTTGTTGTTTCTCTAGAAGACGCAACGATTCTCCATTTATTTGAAGTCAGAAAAATGATAGAAGTCTATTGTGCAGAATTAGCTGCAAAAAGGATAAAACCGGAGGAGATTTCTCAATTAAAAATGAAACTTGAGTTAGAAGATGTTAGAAATATCGATATTGGATTACATAGTGAAATAGCCAGGTTGTCTAAGAATCCTATATTAATAAGAATCTATTCCAGTATTGAACGATTAAGTCAAATCAGCAGAAACCGTACTGGTTCAATTCCAGGAGTTCGTGAACAGGCTTCGATTGATCATGAAAATATAGTAAATGCAATTATTTCCAATGATCCTGAAGAATCACGAAAAAGAATGTTAGAGCATTTACAGTTTGTTGAAAGAAAACTCAAAGAAGATTTGGCGGCTCATGGCACGTCATCATATTCAAAAGAAATAATTATTACACAAGAATCTGCTTATTTAAAGGATTAATGGGAAGCGAATATGAAATTTAAATTATTGATTACATCATCAAATTATTCAGATGGGTCACTCGAAAGAGAAATGCTCAGCTCTTTAGGTGTGGAGGTGATAGTTGAAAACTCGCCGACGGAAGAACAAATTATCGAACACGGTCAGGATGCAAATGGAATTTTAGTTGGATATACACCAATTGGAATCAAAGCGTTTCAGGAACTTAACAACCTGGGAATTATCGTTCGGACAGGTATCGGTGTTGAAAACATAAATCTGAATGTGGCTAAAGAAAAAAATATTCGTGTTTGCAATGTGCCTGATTATTGTCTAAATGAAGTTGCAGATCATGCAATGGCTTTATTACTATCCCTGGAAAGAAAGATTGTTTATCAAAGCAATTTAATTTTACAAAATGGGAAATGGGAAGGGGTAAATGCAATTAGACCAATTTATGGATTAAGCGGTCGAATTCTGGGATTGGTCGGTTTTGGGGGAATCGGAAGGAATGTTGCTAAGAGAGCACAATCATTTGGATTAAAAGTATTTGCATTTGATCCATTCGCCAATAAGGATATTGCTCACGAATATGGAGTGGAGCTTGTACCATTTAAAACATTAGTTACGGAAAGCGATTATTTATCCTTGCATGCACCACTAACTGATTCAACCAAACATATCATTAATAGTGAATCATTGTCGTTGATGAAAGCTTCAACCTACTTAATTAATACCTCAAGAGGTGGTCTGGTTGATAACAATGCATTATTTGAAGCATTAACAAACAAAAAACTTGCCGGAGCTGGTCTTGATGTTATTGAAGATGATTTAGCTGGTGCTTTAAGATTTAGAGAATTTCAAAATGTGATTATTACCCCGCATACTGGATATTATTCTCTTGCTTCTTCAAAAAAAATGCGTATCAATTCTGCAGAAGAGATTGCAAGATTTATCAAAGGCGAAAAGCTAAAAAATCAATTGGTTTAAACCAATTTGGAGTAAAAATGGAAATTTCAGTGCTTTGGAAAGAAGGAAAAAGTTTCATTGGTAATTCTACCAATGGGTTTAAGGTTGATATTGATGCAAAAAAGGAAGTTGGAGGTAATGGGCAAGGTTTTTTACCAATGGAATTAATTGCGAATGGGATTGCTGGGTGTACTGCAATAGATGTGATCTCTATTCTTCAAAAGAAAAGGCAAAAAATTGTTTCTTTCGAGGTCAAAATCCATGCCAAAAGGTTAGATACACATCCAAAGGAGTTTTCTCATATTCTTATCGAATATTTAGTTTCTGGGGTAGAACTTGATCCTATCGCAGTGGAAAGAGCTGTACAAATTTCAGAAGAGAAATATTGCCCAGCGATTGCTATGTTTAGGAAAGTATGCCCTGTTGAACATAAAATCTCGATATTATCTTAATACTTAGGACAAGCAAATCTGAAAATAGAGAATTCACTGACATGGCACTCTTCCCAGCAACATGCTGAGTGTCAAATCACTTATTGTTTTAAATAAATCAATCGACACACGTCGAGGCTCTGTTATAATCCCTCCTATGATTGTCATCTCCGACATGATGGGCACACTCACCACTGGCTCTCCGATCCTGGGATTGCTGGATTGGATTAAGGTGCACCAAAGCAAGGCGCAGGCGCGCTGGTTATTCGCATCCATGATGCCCGCCTACCTGCTGGTCAAGTTGGGCCTGATTGATCCGCAACCCTGGGGGCAGGGGCTGATGGTGAAGAGTCTGACCTGGTTGCAGGATATGGACGAGGGGATATTTACCCAGGCATGCGAGTGGGCAGTTGAGCATAACCTATGGCCCAAGCGCCGTGAGGATGTGGTGGCCCGGTTGCAGGCGCATGTGCAGGCAGGTGCTCAGGTCTATATCGCCAGCAGTGTGGTCGAGCCGATTGCCGAATCGTTCGCTCGGCGGATTGGCGTGCAGGCGATCGGATCACCGGTGAATGTGGATGGTGGCAAAGTGCGTCTGGTGGATGGTCTGGTCTCGAGTGAACGCAAGATTGAAGAAGTGCTGCGGCGGCTGGAGATCGAACGCGTTGACTATGCTTATGGGGACACCTTCATGGATATCCCCATGCTGGAGAACGCCGATCACCCGGTGGCAGTCTATTCAGATAAGCGCTTGCTGGAGATGGCGAAGGAGAGAGGGTGGGAGGTAATAGCCTAAAGGCTAAAGGCTAAAGGCTAAAGGTGAAAGTGAAAAGACAAAAGAGAAAAAATCTCTTTATAAAATATAATGCTTGTGGCTAATTATCTTTCAGATTTCGATGCAGGATGGTTAACATTCTTGCAATTTCTAGAGATTGATTTTGAAGATTCTGGAAATCTTCTGCCTTTATCCAATTCTTTAATTCAAATATTTCTAAGAGCGTCATGGTTTCGTAAAGAGAACCACGAGCAATCATTAGAAAGTGTTTATACTCTTTTGTAGAATATCGTCCCTTTCCTTCAGCGATGTTCATCGGAACTGAGGTTGCTGCTGCTTCCAGTTGTTCCACCAAGCGATAATGCTTCCTGGTTGAAGTGAGATTCTCGGCCTGATCAATCACATCGCTTGCAAATTTGATGCTTTTTTGCCAAACAATAAGATCTTTATACGTTAAGCGAGCAGTCGGTACAACGGAAGGAGTTTTTACATTGGTATTGTAAGTCATAATTTGTTTTACCTTTCAGTTTGTTGAAAAGATAGATCATTGCTTCCTTTTTTATTTTACAAGAGAAAAAATCATACCTGAGATATTTTTTACCGCCTTTCGCCCTTCGCCTTTCGCCTTTTCATTTCGACCCAATATCCTGTAAAATAAACCTATCTATTGACCTCTGGAGAAAAGAATGCCCTACACCTGGTTACTATTCGATGCTGACGGCACTTTATTCGCTTATGATGGCGCGGAAGAAGAAGCGCTGCAGAAGGTGTTTGCGCATTACCAGTTGCTTTTAAATGAGGAAATGGCTGCTGCCTATAAGCGCATCAACCAGGCGATGTGGGCACGCCTGGAGGAGCAGACGATTACGCTGCTGCAATTACGCTGGCAGCGCTTTGCTGATCTGTTCACGGAGTTGAGCATTGGGTTGGATGCACAGGAGTTCAGCCGCACCTACCTAAACTATCTGGGGCAGTCGGCGCACCTGATCCCGGGCACGCAGGAGGTATTGGAGCAGTTACACGGGAAATACAACCTGGCGATTATCACCAATGGCATCACCGATGTGCAGCTTTCGCGTATCAAACTCTCGGGGTTGGAGCGTTTCTTCCCGCAGGTCTTCATCTCGGAAGCGATCGGTGTGTTCAAACCAGCCAGCGGGTTTTTCGATGCGGTGTTTGAGGGGATCGGGCAACCCTCCAAAGAGCATGTGTTGGTGATTGGCGACAGTCTCAGCTCGGATATGGCCGGGGGTGTTGGGTATGGCCTGGACACCTGCTGGTATAACCCGCGCGGGGAGCGGGACCCGAATGGATACCCCATCACCTATGAAATCAATGATCTGGGTCAACTGCTCGAAATACTGGAATAGAACGATAAAGGATGGCAACTCATGAAGGTACTTTTTATTGGCGGTAGTGGCAATATCAGCACCAGTGTCTCGCGGATAGCAATTGCCCGCGGGATCGATTTGACCCTGCTCAACCGCGGCAAGACAACAGCGGATATCCCCGGCGCGCGCTGGTTGACGACGGATTTTTATGATCTGGCACAGACCCAAAACGTGTTGGGGGATGAGACCTTCGATGTGGTGGTGGATTGGATTGCCTATACCCGGCAGGATATCGAACGCGATCTGGAGTTATTCATGGGAAAGTGCGGGCAGTTCGTCTTCATCAGCTCGGCATCCGCTTACCAGAAACCACCCAGCAGTGTCATCATCCGCGAATCGACCCCGCTGCATAATCCCTACTGGCAGTATTCGCGCGATAAGATCGCCTGTGAGGAAAGGCTCATGCGAGCTTATCGCGAGCAGGCTTTCCCGATGACGATCGTACGCCCCTCGCATACGTATGATAAATTTATTCCGATTGCGGTGGGTGATTGGGATAAATACACCATTGTCGACAGAATGCGCAAAGGCTTGCCGGTGATTGTGCATGGCGATGGCACCTCGCTCTGGACGGTCACGCATGCCGATGATTTTGCAGTTGGATTTCTGGGGTTACTCGGGCATCCTGGTGCACTGGGACAAGCCTTTCACATCACTTCCGATGAATGCCTGACCTGGAATGACATCTATCGTGCGGTCGGAGCAGCGGTTGGAGTGGAACCAAAGATTGTGCACATGGCGTCGGACTTTATCGTCAAGGTCGCCCCGGATTATCTGGGCACATTAATCGGCGACAAGAGCTGGAGTGTGATTTTTGACAACAACAAGATCAAAACAACCGTGCCGGAGTATCAGGCTGTAATCCCCTTCCACCGGGGAATTAAACGTACAATCGCCCAGTTCGAAGCGGATCCGGTACGCAGCCGTGTCGTTCCAGAGGATCACGCCGGGATCGAACGGATAATGAAGGCGTACGAGGGATCGCGTATTTAATCTTTGATGTAGGTTATCGATTCAACAATGAATCGAGCACTGCTTGCGGGTGCTTTTGAGCGACTTTCAAGAGCGCCATGGCTGGCCCTTCAGGTGTTCGGCGACCTTGTTCCCAGTTTCGTAACGTTGAAACACTGATTCCAAGCAGAGAAGCAAATTCTCTTTGAGTGAGATTATACCCATCTCGAATTTTCTTAATATCAAGTGGCTGAAAATGAAAACTTCGTGATGGTGTTTGTTCACCACGATAAATTGCTGCTGCCTCTTTCACACTTCGTAAAAATTCTGCAAAAGAATCGTCATTCATTTAAATTCCTCCTTGATAATTTTTCGTAAAAGTTTAAGTTGATCACCGCTCAGGTTTTCCAATTCGTTTTTTGTGTAAATGTAAAGCATAAAAATTATTTCATCACTGACAGCCCAGAAATAAATAGTTCTTAGCGCACCACTTTTTCCACGACCTGTTGGAGCCCAGCGGATTTTTCTTAATCCACCACTTCCAGGTATGATTTTGCCTTGTTCGGGACTACGAATCAACTCCAGTTGTAAATGACGATAATCATCGTCTGAAAGAAATTGTTGTACTTGCCGCGTGAAAATTGAGGTTTCAATGATGACCATAAAATTAACTCTTTGTTAATTGTACGCCAATGACGTACGTCTGTCAATGATATTTTCAAGCCAGAATTCAATAATTTTATAACGATCCTGATCAAAATCAACACGGGTCGATCAAACTCCCTTGGTTTAACCGCACCTAGCTACCTTTTCAATTTGGTTTTATATTCCAGATATAGATTTGCGTTTTAAATACTAACTTTTTCATACGGCTTTTGCGAGGATAAATTTTTCGCCACGGTTGGTGAATTCCCTCTGTTCAACTACGAGCGATTAATTTAACCATCAGGAACGGTCCCCCCCACCATCTATATATACAGATCGCGTTTGTTGTAAGCCCAGTAGGCGGCGATCATACACACCACCACAATCGCAACTGATACGCCTACATAGGTTGGGTCCAATTGCCCGGAGCGGAAAATCTCCCCGGCGTCATAATAATGGAAGGGGGTGAAATATTTGAGGAACGCGAAGTTCTCGTTCATGCCAGCGATGATGGATATGAAATAGGTAGCCAGAATGATTCCAACTGCAGTGGAACCAGCGCTTTTATACCGTTTCAAGGCACAGCCCAGTAGCAAACCGACAGCCAGGAATATCAATTCGATCATGAACATGGCCTGCATTTCAAGTGCCAGAAAATCGTAGAAGGCTTGATCTGGTTGATAGGATTGCACAGCCACTATCGAGACACCCCAGGTGATCAGTACAAACAGGATACAGTTTACCAGGGCAGCCAGCGCTTTGGCGGTCACCACCCGGCTGCGCGAAACCGGTAATACCAGTGAAAATTCGACTGTCTTATCACGCTCTTCTTTGGAGATAATATCACTACCCCACATGGCGGCAGCAATGGCCCCCATCAGTCCAAAATATAGGAACATGACCCCAAAAAATCCGGTCAAGGTGGTTAAATTAAAGGCGTTCATGCTCAATGCATTTATCACAGCGGGTGGCATGGAATCCAGAATTTTCAACATTTCCGGATCACCGGCAAAAGCGGAGAATTTTGAAACAGCAATCACGACCAGGAGAATGATGACAATACACCAGATCAGTAATGATTTGAGGTTGGCTTTAACTTCCCGGAAAAAGATGTTCATGGTTTGTCTCCTTACGAAACCGCATGAATATCGCGGCGGTTGTATAACCAGTATGCGCCTGCTAGAGAAACCAGAGTCACGGTGAGGTTGATCATCAACAAAGGTGAATTATAGGCCGCATTTTCAATGATGTAAGCTGAATCGAGGTGTTTAAAAGGCGTGATATATTCCAGTTTTACATCTCCAAACACACCGCTGAAGGCATTTAAGACATAGGCTCCAAACGCCAAACCTAACGAATAAGGGATGACATTCCGAACCCGTTTGACCAACAGGGATATCACCAAACCCAAACTGAAGAAAAAGAGCTGGAATATGAACACGCTCAATAGCAACAACAACAGCGTGGCTAGATCATACGACTTGCCTTCTCCGAAGATGGAAATAGCTGCAAAGGTACTTATCCAAAAAACCAGATCGGTTATTAACATCGCGGAAATGGCAGCCAATAGTTTCGCTGTTAAAATATTGGTGCGGCTGACAGGTCTGGTTAACAAAAAGTCAGCGGTCATCTCGTTTTCTTCAACTGAGACCAACCCAAATCCAAAATTACCGGCCTGGATGGCCAGACAGAGTTGAATAAACAGGAAGAAAAAGCTGATATAACCGAGAACGGTATGATAAACCATATTATTCATACCAAAGGCGATTAATAACTCTTCGGGCATTTTCGAGAGCAACTCATTCATCATTTCGGATTGTTCTGCAAACACGCTGAAAAAAGAGAAGAAAACAAAAACAAGGGCGGATACGGAAAGTCCCCAGGTCAGAATTGATCTGATGCGGATACTAAATTCATGTTTAAAGATCATTTTGTTCATGTTGGCAGCCTATTCGTAATAGTGCATGAAAATTTCTTCCAGGGTTGGTTCCTCAATAATGACATCTTCCAGTTCCAAACTGCTAACCTTGTGTACCATCGCATTGATATCGCCTTTGAAGAAGAATGAAACCGATCCATTTTCCGTTTGCACATTGGTCACGCCTGGGGTATCAAAGAATTCAGGAGTGAGGCCGTTGGCGGTCACGCTGATTTTCTTGTAATTATTCTGTTGTAAAGTGCGAATGTCAGAAATTTCTACCAGGCTGCCTTCGCGGATAATACCCACCCGCGTGCACATGCGCTGCACCTCTCCCAGAATATGGGAGGAGAAGAAGACGGTTACACCCCGTTGATTCTCAGCTTTGATTAGATCAAAGAACTTGCGCTGCATGAGTGGGTCGAGTCCACTGGTGGGCTCATCCAGGAACAGCAATTTGGGGCTGTGCAGCAATCCCTGCACAATGCCGACCTTCTTTTTGTTGCCATAGGAGAGATCACTGATGCGGCGATTCATTTCCAATTCCATCAGTTCGGATAATTCCTTCATGCGTTGTGTAAAATCGCCTTCATAAAAACTGGCAGAGTATTTGAGCAGGTCAATCACCTTCATACCTTCATAATAGAATACTTCCGAAGGCAGGTAGCCGATATCGCGGCGGATTTCCGGTCCATGTTTGGTCACATCCCGTCCAAACACTTTAGCCTCGCCGCTGCTGGGATGGATCAGGGATAGTAGCAAACGAATGGTGGTGGATTTTCCGGCTCCGTTCGGCCCGATGAAGCCAAAAATTTCGCCTTCCTCTACATCGAACGAGACATCCACAATACCGCGCGACTTGCCGTAGAATTTGGTCAGATGGGAAACCTCAATTATGCTCATAGATACTCCTTTGAATTAAATAACACCCCGTAGTCAGCCAAAAAATCCGGCTGGACCCTAAAGGTGCCATTGAAGAATTCACTTAATCAATAAAATTTGTATATGAAGTCTATATTGAAATATTCAGGTTGTCAATAAAAAAATAAATAAATCGCCCAAAAAATCAGCTTTTTCTGTAATAAATCTTTTTTGGCGGCCAATGACATTGATTGCATAACCGATATCAGAAAATATTTATTGTCGAATCTGTTAATTTCAGGATGGTGCTTCTATGGTATAAACAGGATATATCTTCAAAAAGGAAAACGTTTATGCAAATGATCGAACAATTTAAAACATGGAATCCCGCGCTGCGTGTGCGCCGTAATCATGCCCTGGAACACGCTACTTTACAAATTCTGGCTGAGAAAAAACACCCGCACTCACTGGCAGGTCTCTCTGATACCCGCGGTTTCTGGGTGTTCGGTGAAATAGACCCTGAAACGCTCTTTCAGGCAGCCGAAGAGGCGCGTATACGCCTCAATAATGGCGAGCACCACCTGGCTATTCATCCGCATTGCGGTACTAATTTTGCTGCTGCCGGGATTGTGGGTGGATTTTTTGCGTGGTTGGCAATGCTGGGGGTCAAGAAAAATTGGAATGACCGCTTTGACCGTCTGGCAAATGTGATCACACTGGTGACGGTAGGAATGATTATTGCCCAACCCCTGGGACCAAAACTGCAAAAAACAGTGACCACTGAAGCTAACCTGGGCGATCTCAAGGTGGTCGAAGTAAGACGTATGAATGATCAGGGAAAACCAACCCACCGGGTTCTGACCGTCAGTTAGTGATGAAATGATGTTTGGCGCACCGGCTTCCACAGAGAAAAAACCCAAAGTTTACCTGTTCTTTGGCAATGATGAACTTGCCATGCAAAAATTGGTGCAGGGATTGTTAGACAAGGCGCTGGATGTTGCCATGGGGGATATGAACATCTCGCGCTTTCAGGAAAACCCGCGCGTAGAGGAAGTACGCGATGCTGCTTATGTGATGCCGTTATTCAGTGACCGCCGCCTGGTGCTGGTGACAAATGCCGCCGATTGGGTCAAAGGCAGTAAAAATAAAGAGAGCATTCTTAAATTGATGGAAGGTCTGCCTGCCAGCACTGCGCTGGTATTGCAACTCAATCTGGAGATAGAGCGCGGCGCCTGGAAGGACTTCGCTCCCACTCATTGGTTGCGAAAATGGGCGAAAGATCAACCTGCTGGTAGTATTTACCAGAAAGAGTGCAGCCTGCCCGGTATCGGGCAGATGCCGGGATTGATCATGAGAGAAGCAGCCGAGAAAAAAGGTGCTTTCTCAGCATCCGCCGCGCAGGAGTTGGCCAAAGCGGTTGGAAATGACACCCTCTTAGCCAGCCAGGAAATTGACAAATTATTAACCTATGTCGATTTCCAACGCCCGGTGACCGCTGAGGATGTGCGCCTGCTCACGCCGGATGTAGCACCCATCAGTGTTTTTGATATGGTGGATGCAATCGGTGAACGCAATATCCCTAAAGCGGCCCAATTATTGCATCGCTTATTGGAGTCGGAAATGCCTATTCCACTGTTTGGGATGATCATCCGCCAGTTTCGGCTGCTGATATTGGCGCGTGAGGTGCTAGATCAGGGTGGGCGCAAACAGCAAATTGAAAAATCGTTAAAGTTACATCCCTTTGTGGCGGAAAAAGTTGAAAAACAAGCCACTTTGTTCGATCTGAAGCAACTGAATGATATCTATCATCGATTATTGACCACTGATGAAGCGCTGAAAACCGGATTGATGGAGCCCAAACTTGCCATTGAAATGTTTGTGAGCGAAATGTCGACTGTTTGATCAGGCACTAATCTTGCAACGTAAATAAGATCAAAACCCTTAGTTTCTGAAACAAGGTCACGGTTCTTCGGAAAGAACCACCCGCTGGTACTTTGTTTTAGAAGTAAAAAAGGATGGATGTTATGCAAAAATGGCGCTGGTTATTAACGACTCTACTTCTCATTAGCTTTCTGGTTGGCATTCAACCGCCTGGAACGGTGGCAGCACCACCTCCCCCGGAAGAAAATGTTCCCGAGGAAAGCTCACCCGAACCCAAAGTGTTTGATGAAACCTTGATTCAAGCCCTGCAGGAGCGGGTGCAACAGATTGCAATGTCAAAGAATGAAGTATTGGCATTTGTATTATACGAACCTTATATTGACCATGTTATTTACTCTGAAGATGGTGTCACCGCTTTGATCTGGTTGGGATTACGCGATCCTGAAACCGGAGAAGAGATCGAAACCGAACCGGGGTTGGCAATTGCCAAAGTGGATAGCAGCCAGAAGGCATTGGATGGCAGCGATCAATGGGATTTATCTCTGCAGGCTGATATGGATTGGCAGTCACAGTTTGATGCCCTGCCCGCGGATCTGGTTACGGATGATTTGCGTGAACGTTTTTATTCGCAACCGGAGGCAGATACCAAAGGTGGAACGGTCTACCGTGGTTATAAACTACCCTGGGCAGGCGGGGTTACTCATCGAATTACCGGCAGTATCGGGCATTTTTTGGTCTACAATTCATGCTCCGAAGCTTCCTGCCGCTATGCGTATGATTTCTCCAGCCGCACCTCTACAACACCCGCAACGATGTTCCCATTATTAGCCTCGAAGGGAGGCACGATATACAAATGGCGGGTTGATGTGCCTAATAACAGCGAGTCAGGCTCAAATTATGTTGTGATTAAGGATGAATCTACCACACCGACGACCTATCAGTTGTATTTGCATATGGCACAATACACGATGCCGGAAAACCTGAGAGTGGTGGGGGCTCAGGTGTTGCAGGGACAATTTATTGGGAATGTGGATGATACGGGGTACAGCTCCGGTCACCATTTGCATTTCCATGTACATACGAATGCAACCTCTTATTGGGGCAATTCAGTTGATATTCGTTTTGATGAAGTCGACACCAATGATGGCACCCCGCGAACATGTGCGGAAGTTGATAGCTTCCCAGCGTATGGCACACAATGTCATCGCGCGATTTCTGGTGTGCGGGAAGTCAACCAGTATACTTCAGGTAATTATGGCGCTTACCCCCCGACCGGTGATTTGATTATGCCCTCTCACGGGGATGTCATCGATGACACCACCGTGATGGTTGGAGGCTGGGCAAAGGATGACCTGGGCATTGCCAAAGTTCAGATCATCGCTCGCCCAAGCGGGAAAGATTGGGTAGAAGTCGGACCAGCCATGACAGGGACGACCTACATGACCGAGCTCAGTTTATGCGATGCCAAATTACCGAATGGACCGACTGACCTGGCTGTGAGAATATTTGATATCGAAGGTAACCAGACCCGCACCATCTCTGGCTTGCGTACCATTATCAACAATGCCCCCTGTTCGCAATTACCGCCCCCCAATTGTAACCCCAATGATAATCAGGTAGCGTTGTTTACCGGGAAGGATTATCAGGGCACCTGTAAATTATTTGCGGTTGGTGATTACGCTGATGCTTCCAGCCTGGGCATCGTCGGAGATAACAATGTGGACTCCTTACTCGTGGGCAGCAATGTGCGCGCTATTTTGTACGATCGCGATCATAAAAGTTGGACATCCACAAATCCCATCCGTTCGGAAACATTTGAAGAAAATGATCCTAATTTGTTAGATAACCGCATTAACCTGAACATGGCGTCTTCCATGCAGGTGCAAACGAAGTCAAACAAACCTTATGCACCAACAATTGCCACCATTTTTAATGATTACAGTCGCAACAATGACAGCAACGCCTTGGCATCCAATGAATCCTATGTGATTGATTTCAACGTGCGCGGCGCAACAGAATTCAAAGCTGTTCTCACCGGGCCGGTTAATAAAACGATGAACTGGTCGAAACAAGTAGCCTGGTCAGTGGGATCATTACCAGCTGGCGATTATACGCTCAAAGTATACGGGCGTAACTCAGCCGGTGAAAGCGTTCCAACCACCAAGACCTTCAGGGTGAACGCAGCTAGTTTGGCAGCTGCTCCGTCTGTGACAGCTCCGGTCAGCTTTGATTTTGAATCCGGCGGTCAAAATTGGGACGGTATCAGGATGTGGTATCACACCACCTCAACCAAAGGAACTAATCGCTCCAAGGTCTGGTTATTCAATGATAATTATGCCGGATCAGGCGCTGGGAATTTGGGCGATCCCAACATTGGTGGTGGCGATCTGACTTCCCCTCCGATTGTCATTCCCTCCAATGGTACCTATTACCTGCGCTTTGATTACAACTACCAGACTGAGAATTTCTTTAGCTTCTATGATCAACGCTGGCTTCAAATCTCGGTCAATGGTGCACCCTTTGAAAATCTTCCACAATTGTATTATGATGCGAACTCATACGATGACGTTTTTGCCTGGCTTAACAGTGCGGCGTACAATTTGTCCGCGTATGCCGGCAAGACCATCCGAATTCGTTTCCATATAGATATTGTTGATCCTTTCTACAATGATGGTTTTGGCTGGATGGTGGATAATGTCCGGGTCACCAGCGAAGCACCCATCAGCTGCGCCAACAATAACGAACCAAATGACAGCATGGCGCAGGCGATGAGCTTCCCCGTGGGTGGTGAAGTCTTCTCCAAGATTTGCCCACAGGGTGATCTGGATTACTACCGCTTTACTGGTTACGCCGGAGAGGAAGTGGAGCTGGATATTGATGCCATTGCATTTGGATCTCAATTAGATCCTTATCTGATGTTCTTCGACGCTAAAGGAAACATGCTGGCTGAAAATGATGATGTCGTTCATTACAACGAACGCGATTCCTACATCAAATATACGTTGCCCGCAACCGGTGAATACTTTGTGTTGGTAAAAGCCTGGGACTATCCGAGAGCGGGGAGTGATAACCACTTCTATACCTTGCGCGTCAAACGCACAGGAGATTTCACACCACCCCAGGCAAATTTCTCCTGGCCCACCAGCGACTTAATTCCGCAAAAACCTTTCACCCTGAAGGTGGAAGCCACTGATTATGGTGTGGGCACCCAAACCGGTGTGCAGAAGGTGGATTTCTACTGGCGCAACGCTAATATTGAGACCAGTAGCTGGGTGCTGTTGGGATCGGATAACAATGGCAGCGATGGCTGGTCAGCATATTTCGATGTTGCCAGCTATGAGCCGGTACTGAATGGTTGGTTGTACGCGCAGGCATTCGATGGCGCGGGTAACCAACATGGCGCACTGCGGGTTGTGAAAGGCTATGATATGACAGTACCTTCCACAACATTAGCGCCTATCAGTTCTCCACTGGCTACCACATACATTCCACTGCGTTGGACAACCAACGTCCCGACCAGTTCGATCAATTACTATGATTTGCAATATCAGGTAAATGGCAGCAACTGGCAGGATCTGAAACTGAAGATTCCGGGAGCACAGACAACCTACAACTTCCTGGGTGAAATGGGCAAAAGCTATGCCTTTCGGGTACGCGCCGTGGATTTGAGTGGCAATGTGGAACCCTACACGGATGGTACAAAATCGGTGGTTTTGATCAGCACCTGTTCAGCCGATGGTAATGAACCCAATAATGTAAAAGATCAGGCAACCAACCTGCCCATTAATACATCAAAACAGCACAACTTCTGTGGAACAGGTGATATTGATTGGATCAAATTCCCGGTCGAGGGCGGCAATCCTTACATGGTGTTTGTCAGTTCGCGTGGTGGTGGCGCCAGTATGAATGTGGAAGTCTACAAGAATAATGGCACCAATCTGGTACAAACCTACCCGGCCACAGTTTTTGGACAATCCCAGGTGGTTACCTTCGAAGCAGCAAGCAATGACACATACTTCCTGAAAATCACCCCCATCGACTCACGCCTGGCGGGAAATGACGTGAAATACACCGTCTGGTATGACGAAGGCACACCATCCATCATCTACATGCCGGTGATTAACCGCTAATCTCAATTTGAATTCTGGAAAACACCCTGCAGGAGCCAGCGCCTTGTGGGGTGTTTATTTTATAAAAAGAGGTTCACCAATCCCAGGATGATGAGAAAAACGATTTGCAGCGTAAATAACCCGGCCAGAATGTAGACAACAATCATCCATGGGTTTCTGGATGCTGTGCTGCGGGGTGTGTGGTTCTCGGAAAATTGCTGCACAGCTGAAGCTGCTTCCTGCAGTATGCTGGCGTGATTTTGGTCAGGTTCACTCAGCCAATACCAGTTTTTCTGATCCTGTGGGACCACCACAACCTGCCCGGTGTAATGCTGCAGGTGAGCTTGCAAGGCTGGCGATGGATTGACTGCCAGGTTTGAAGGCAACACCATCAGACTGGATTGTGGAATTGGTTCCTGGGACGGGGAGGGATCGATGGGATAGATGGACACGCTCAGAGACGGAGATTTTTGTTGTATAGCCTGCATAAGCTCATTCCCGAAACGGGAATCTGCTTCGTGCAACACCAGGACTGTGAAATCAGATGGTTCAACTTCGCTTTCCCGGGTGGCTTCCCGACTATCAGCACGTAAAACGCGCAGGTGATAAACAAGAAACACACTGAACAGAAAGGCAACCCGCAACTGAAGAAAGAAATTCATCCAGAAATTGGTGGGCATCTGATCGAGCAGCGCATTCAGGATCCCGTAAATCCACCAACCGGCACTCAGCATGCTGCCGACCACGGTGGCGAACAAAGCCAGATACAGATAAATTTTCCGCAACACAGATTTACGTGCTGCTGCGCCAATCTGATCGCTACGCAAGGTTTCCAACTGAATCTTTTGCCAGTATTTCAACCACAGCGGTACGCCGATCACCAGTAGTGCCAGCGTGTCACTGAGCATGGGCGCGTTGGTTCCGATGGAAAGATTGGAAATGCTTTCGATAATGGTACCCAGGAGTGATAATACTCCCAGAAAACTGACCACCAGCCCGGCAAACGACAGGATCGAGTTGTAGATCCGCTGGAAACTTGCCTGTTGGAGGTCATTTTCATGATCGGCAATGGCGAATTTCAGTTCGCGCCAAAAATAAGCCCAAACAACACCCATGGTGAGGATTACAGATAGCGGGGAAGCATTTCTATCAATGAAAGGTAGGAAACTCCAGCTTTCCACCTGAAACATCCAGCGGAATCCATTTGCCAGTAGCATCCCCAGAGCTGATAAGCTAAAGCCAACCCCCAGCAAGGTTAACCCGAATAGCACTACCAGCCGCAAAGAGGAGGTGCGTTCAATCATTTTGTCCAGGCTCTTTTGGATGGTTCGCAAGGCTTTCCAGAAAATTGCCAAACCTACAGGAATCAGCGCTAAACCCGCAGCCAGACCAGCTTCTGCACCGCGGCCAAAATCCTGCGGCAGGTAAAAGATGTATCGGATAATCTGTTGCGCACCAAAAATCAGCAAACCTAATCCAATGACCATCCAGATATAACGATGCAGCCGGCGGAAATCCACCAGATTTTCGTGGTTGGTTGAGCTGTTCCAGTCCTGTTGCAGCACCCGCCAGAAATACACCAGCACGATCAGATTGACGGCAATCGCTAACAGGTTGTCCAGATTGGTTTGTCCACCACCCAGGCTGGCAGATGTGACCGGCAGACCCATGGCCGTTACAATCAGACGGTTAAGGATCGCCAGAAGGGCATAGGTGATAGGAATCCCGGTTGCGAGCGGTGTGGCATACAGAAAGAGCCCCCGAATACGGCTCGTGGCTTCCTCCGGGTCTTTTTGTGCATCGCGTTGGACGGTCGTCCAGTGCAGCCAAAAGATCGGCAACCCAACAGCAACAAAGGCTATCCCCCCCGCCAACCAATCCACGGCAGATGCCAGCACGTCCTGGTCGAACATGGTGCGTAACAGAGAAACGACAGCCCAGATCACAACCTGTGTGCTGATCAGACTGAGCAGGTAAAAATAAAACCTACGAATGGTTTTCATGTGATTTCTCCTGCGTAAATATCACGGTTTAATTTCTTCGGTAAACCAATTCCATGACCAGAAGGGATACGGCATACTGACAATCTTCCAATCCCCGTTTTCATTTTTCAACTGGGCTGCCTCCGTATAGCGACCAAGATTGACAAAAGGCCCTTCATAGGGCTGGCGTATACTCAGTTGCACGCTGGCAATTTCTCCATCAATAAAAATTTCGCCAATGGTGACATTCATCTGATTAAATTCATTGCGTGTGCGTGATAACTCCTGTTTAAACAGAGAAAATTCCGGTTTATTGGGCTCGTTTGCGAGGTACGCATAGGCCTTTTCATAATCTCTCTGTATGACTCCCAGGATGTAATTGTGGACGATATTGTTCGGGGTATCATCTGGGCGATATTCGGCCTTTTGTTGGCGCACATAAAACAGGACCATTGCGATGAGTATCAAAACACCAATCCCTGCTAATAATCCATTCAAAAAACGATCTTTTTTCATAGGAATTCTCCACGTTCTTATTTGTTCATGTGAATGCGATGATAAATGATTGTAAAGGGTTTGTTTGGCTTATACAAGATTAAACTGTTAGAGGCTGGCATAATGCTTAGCTTTCTGCTTGTACATATCCTGATCCGCTTGCCGCAGGACATCCCGAAGATTTTCTGTGGCTTCATTGCAGGAAAACCCCACTGAAAAACTGACCTGATTGCGGTCCGGGTTCAATTTGTTAAATTCATGGATAACCTGTTTTACCCTATCAACGATTTTCAGCGCTGTTTCTTTATTGGTGGAAGGCAAAATCACAACAAACTCGTCACCACCAATTCTGGCAACAATATCATCCGGTCGAAATGCTTTGCGAATCACCTCGGCGGCAACGATTAATAGCTCATCGCCGGCGGCGTGCCCTTGCGTATCATTGATTTCTTTCAGTCCATTCATATCCAGCACCAGAATACTGATCGGCTGCCGGCGGCTGTTTTGCAATTTGTCCATTTCCTGTTCAAAATACTGGCGGTTATACAGGCCAGTCAAAATGTCATGCGTGCTGCGAAATTCCAGGGCAACTTCAGCCTTTTTTCGATCGGTAACATCCATCAGGAAGTGCAAAGTTGCCTTTTCTCCTTGCCATTCAATGCGAATACCACTGGTTTCCACCCAGCGTAAGGATGCGTCCTTGCGCACCAAACGAAATTGATAGCGCCCCTGTAATTCGACACCACTAACTCGTTTTTGATAATTAGCCAGGACGATCTCAATATCATCAGGATAGATTAATTTTACAAATGAATCATTGATAATTTCAGCCATGGGATATCCGGTTATCTCACAGGTCACCGGGTTACAAAAAACGATATTGCGATCCTGAACCACAAGAATACTCTCAACCGCATTATCAAACAGCAAACGATATTGTTCTTCAGATTGGCGAATTTGTTTTTGGGCTTGTTCGTATTCGGTGATATCGTGCACCGTGATTAATTTACCAGTCAGTTGTTTTTTATAATCCAGTAATGGGAGTGTTCTGACTTCAAATTCAAGTTTACTATGAGTATTGAGTTGAATTCTGGATTTCTCAAGATGTAAGGACCCCAACGCAGCCAATTTACTGAATTGAGTGGTTGCCTCCGGAAAAGTTTTTCCGATTACACCCAGTGTAAGGTCAAAAATCTTTTCAGCCGCTGGATTATAGTCGATAATGCGGTTTGCCTTATCCAGAATAATCACCCCATCCAGGAGATTTTCCATTAATTGGGATTGGGCCATCGGTTTTATGTCCAATAAACCAAAGCGGAAGAGAGCCACCATAAAAAATGAACCACTCAACGTGAACAGGAAGGGAGTGAGATCCAACCCGGGGAATGGCGTGAAACCCAACATGCTGATGATATTTCCTGCCCAGGGTAACACCATACCGATTAACAACAAAGCAGCCTGAACCTGGAAAAACAGGCGCTCATTGATGATTTTCTGGATAATGAGAATACTGGCCAGCAGCAGGATCAGATAGGTATAGATCAGGAAAACCCAAAACCAGATGCCGCCATTTAAAATAGCATCGCCAGTCCGTAAGCCATTATAAAATAAACCATGCCAGGGGTCAGTCCATAGAATTAGGATGGTTAATATTGGGATGATGGCAAGTCCCACCCGAATTCGATCGGTCAGTAAGTGAAACCGATCAGTGAAATCCATCGCCAGAACCAGAAATGCGGTTGGTGCAACCACCACACCAAAATATGTAACATCCAACCAGAACAACTGAGCGGCATGGTCTTTTACCATCCAGCGAATGGCATAGGTAATCGACCAGACCATGGCCGCTAACATAATAATCAAGAGACTTTTTGCGCCAGCTTCTGTGCGTCTTCGCCAGACAATTACAGCCACAGTGGCTGAAATGACGGATGACACGATTAATGCAATGGCGTACTGTAAGTTCATGAATTGAGTGCCTTAAGAGAATAGGTCTTGCGTAAGTTAAGACTATTAACCCTGAGAAGGATTTTTCGACACGAAAAAATTAAATTTATTCTACGATCATGTCAATAGAACTTTGATAATAGTATCTCTCAATTATACATGATCAATAGGGTCGTTATCATACAAATTTTTTTGTGACTGCTGGCCAGGTCGGCTTGAAGCCCTGCTTTTATATTTACGCTCTACCAGGAAAGAAACTGGTTCCTATCACTGTACAGGTCTTTCACCTGCTAATCATCACCCATGCTGAGCGCATAAAATTAGCATGGATGAATAATCCATCCATGCTAATATAAGGTTTTCCATCTCATGAAGACAATCTACGCTGTATTTAAGGACTGATTAAATACTCCACATAAAAACACAAATTAATCATCGCTACGAGTAATCGTTTCCAAACTGGTTTTTACAGTGTGAGAATTTCTGCCAAGTTTTGCTTCAATTTCTGCAAGTTTCTGTTTGTCCAGGTTGTAAATGAATTTAAAACCAATAAACATGAGCACAGTCCCAATCAGTGGGAACAATACAGACATGTTTTTGATAGAAGTGGAATATTGAACACTCCAGGTCGCGGCGTCATTCATGATCAAACCTGGCAAAAAGAAAGCAATCAATGCTGGTACCAAGGCCTGTCCTACTCCTTGACCAATCTTTCGAATCATGGAATAAGTCGCATAAATGGAACCTTCTTCTCTTCGGCTCGTTTGATACTCCACATAATCAATGACGTCCGAAACCATTGCCCACCCAACCAAAAAACTACCAAATGAGAATGTGCTTGCGAGAATCAAAAGCACGATCCAGATATAGGGATTTGAGATGGGAATGAGCCACATAATCAAATAGATGACGATCGAACCCAGTAATGGCCATGAAACAATAGATTGTTTGCCAAATTTTTTTACCAGTGGTTTAATGAATGGCGCACCGAGAACCATAGGTACCAGATACACCAGAACAGACAATGAATTTAACTTACCTTCGCCAAAATACATCTGGAATGTCATCTGATTCAATTGCATGGCTGACAAAATAAAGATAATTTGACCTGACGTGGCAACCACCAATCCTAATATTGGACGACTGGTGAAAAAAGCTTTCATCGTTTTAAAGTAATTGAATTTTTCTCCATCATGTTGGGTGGGTTGAATGCGTTCCACACTCAAGCGATGAAGAATGATGAAACTTAGAAACGCTACCGCCCCTAACAAAAGCGCGATCACGAACATTTTCTGACCTTGAAATATGCTCTTTTCAATTCCATCAACCAGCTCACTTTTATACACAATCAACGGAATTAAAATTCCCAGCGGAATACCAGCGATGATTGCGCCAAAGCTGCGAAATGTCGATAACTGGCTGCGTTCAACCGGGTCAGCTGTGATTACGGAATTTAGCGAACCGTAAGGGACATTTACAACTGTATAGGCAATATCCCAGATCAAATAACCTACGATGAGCAAGGTTAATTTTGCCGCATAAGTCCAGGCTGAGGTATCTAAAAATAACAAAGCTGAACCAAAAGCTAAAGGAAGAGATCCCCATAAAATCCATGGGCGAAATTTATCTCCTTGCTTGGGTGTAAAACGATCAACCAATGCACCAATCATTGGATCGTTAATGCCATCCCAAATTTTGGTAGCCAGGATGACCAGAGCGTAATGTTCAAGTTTGATCCCGATGAATTGAGTAAAAAAGATAAACATATAGCCCGAAATCAGGCTAAAGCTCATATTGCAACCAAAATCACCAAAGAAATAACCGAGATTATCTCGCCATCCAAATGGGCGAACTTTTTTTGTGATCTTTGAAGCTACAGCGGCAGTACTCATGTTTTAAACCTCCAGAAAATCAAAAAGAATATTGCGGATAACTTAATTTGGGTAGTATTTTATTTTTTCTTGATCTGAGTTAAGCGTTCATTTAAAAGCAACAATGCTGTTTTGGGTAAATAATTGGATACAAAGTTCCACACCGCTGTTATCGGTATTGATTCTATTTGTTTGAGTACTGTAGCCATATCCACCATATTTCCAACTGGAAGCTCGCTTATGGACAATGGCTTGAATAATAGATCTTCCAAAGCATCTTTTGCTTCTGGAATTTCCATCAAATAGCCGATCGGGTCATTGACACTACAATACCCTATCGGGAAACTCAATTCATTGCTTTGCGGAGCGAGATTTTTAAACCACTGCTGAACACTTTCGCTGACCACCACTTCCTTTTCGGGGAGGACATAATCAGGGTTGGGTTCACTTACTCTTTCGAGCACCATACAATCGAAGGCTGCACCATCAGCAGTCGCTATAAATACATTTGGTCCCATTTGCAGAGGTATATTTTCAAAGATAAACACCCTGTCGCCGGTTATGGTCAAAGGTGTATCATTATTGACCGACAGAGTTACCTGTGGGCAATTAGAATACACTTTAACATTAATCGTCTCGAGGGCCCGTTGCACATACCTTCGACCGGTTATGTGAACAAAAGGTGATTGCGTGAGATAAGCTTTATACAGGAAAAATGAATCTTTCTTTATTTTTCGATCAAATGAGACCATACCTTTATTGTTTCGTCCAACACTGCCACCTTCATTGCGGGAAGCGGATGCAAAATCAAACATATTCCAGATATAGGAAGACCAGATGTAAGGTCGTTCGCTGATGGCTTTCATAACTGCTTCATGCACCAGAGATTGATATTCTTCCGTATAATCCTGTATTTTTGGGTGATCGGAATGCCAGCCCATGACACATTCAGCACCGTATTCAGAGAGCCCGAAGCAACGCCCCGGGAGTTGAGCATGAGTCACATCCAGCCAGCCTGGCCATTCCTCAATTTTGCCACCATACCAACCCAGATACTGGTTATAAGCCAATACGTCAGTCATCTGATTCATTTCACTGTCAAATTTGGTCATCATCACATTGGCTATGGTGGTCAGTCTGGTTGGATCAAGTTGGTGGGTGAGATCATTAAGCGCGTGCAAGTTGGCGATCAACTCTTCGGTTTCCCCTCCAATACCAACTTCGTTGGCAATGCCCCAAAAACAGATGGAAGGATGATTATAATTTTGCAGGATTAATTCCGTCATCTGGCTGATCGTATTGTCATAACTTTCCTTGCTGGGGTCAAATACACTGATAAAGGGGATTTCTGCCCAAACTACCAGACCAGTTTCATCACACAGGTTATAGAAAGGTTGGGCATGCTGGTAATGGGCTAAACGGACGGTATTCGCTCCCATTTCAAGCAGCAGTCCGATGTCCTCTGCATGTTCTTTCAGGCTAATCGCTGTGCCCATATCCTGACGGCATTGATGGCGGCTGGCTCCACGCAATGGCGTCGAAATCTTATTCAGGAAAAAACCTTGTTCCGGATCCACGGAAAAATCGCGAAAACCAAACCGGATCGATAAAAGGTCGCTCTGATCCAGTTGAACAAGAGCTGTGTATAAGTTCGGCGAAGACACTCCCTGCCAGAGATGTGGTTGATCAACCTTTAATTGCATAACTGCTTTACCGGATTCTGTTTTTGAAGATTTGGAGGCTACTTGCTGGCCTAGTTTATCCAGAATTGTAACGGACACAGAATCTCCATCAGAGATAAATGCTTCTACTTTGACGTTACCATCTGTTGTCGGGGTGACAAAAACACCATCACTACCGCTTTTTTCAAGTGAAAAATGTTTTTCATTGAGGATCAATAGCGTAACCGGCCGGTAAATCCCACCAAAAAACGTGAAATCTGCACTTTGCGGGTAAATATGGGGTGCAAAATTGTCTGCACAAACTGCAAGCACATTTTTTCCAGGCAGAAGACTATCAGTGACATCGGCGAAAAAAGTTGAAAAGCCTCCCTTATGCGTAACAAGGTGATTGCCGTTACAATAGACCTCTGCGATGTGTTGAACAGCTTCAAATTTTAAAACAACGCGGCCATTTTCTGAGAATTCAGGAAGATCAAATTCTTTGCGATACCAACAACGACCACGATAAAAATTAGGGTCCGATTGTCCGTCCTCAGCATTCCAGGTGTGGGGCAAGGTGACAGCTTCCCAGGTTGAATCATCGATGGCTGGATCCTGAAAATCTCCATCGCTTTTGATGAATTTCCAACCTTTGTTAAAATCCAGTACTTTGCGCATTTTTCTATCCTTTCAAGAAACTTTGAATTGAAAACTCATTCTGATCATACAAATAACCTGCTTGCAAATGATTGCATGCCAGAAAAATGGATGATTTTCCAAAAATTGAATGAAGTGTTTGCATGAAAAATGATTTGAATAATAAGTGTTGGTGGGATTATGTTAGCGCTAACAATACCTGTACATGGTATCATAATGCCCCTATTAAGACAAGAGGGAGTTTGATATTTCCTCTTGAATAATCTGCTGGTTGATATCATTTTAATAACCCAGGGCGGCTGTAATCCCTGACTTTTCAGGCACTCTCACGGGTTATCAGCTCAAATTCAATCTGGTAGGTTGCTGGTAAAGCCTCGTTGCCAATGATATCCAACAAAGTACGCGTAGCTAATCTTCCTGTTTGTTGAAGATTGACATGTAACGTGGTTAATCTGGGATGGAAAATAGACGAGAGGGGAATATCATCCACGCCTATGATGGCTATATCTTCAGGCACTCGATGGCTAGCTTGTTGGCACGCCTGTATGGCCCCGATTGCCATTAAGTCGTTAAAGGCAAATATGGCGTCTATTGTTGATTTTTTCGATAAAAGCGCTGAGGTTGCTTTATAACCACCTTCTGTATTGGGCTGATTAAAAACAACTAAATTTTCATCATAAGCTATTTGGGCTGTTTTGAGTGCTGTCTGATAGCCAACAAACCTGCGCTGACTTGAGAAAGATGTATTGGGACCACCGAGGAAGGCGATATTTTTCCGTCCAATTTCCACAAAATGTTGGATGGCCCGTTGCACACCACGCTGGTCGTTGACATTGATGGACACCAGGTTTGGCAGTGGCTCCAGCACCTCCCTGTTCAACAAAACAGTGGCGGGAAACCTCTGAATTTGTGCACTCAGCTTGAGTTCAGGTAAACGTGAACTACACAGGATGATGCCGTCAATATCCTTTTGCCAGAGAGAATCAAGCGCATTCATTTCACGCTCTAGCTCTTCATTGGTGTTAATTAATAATATGGTGTATTCATGTTCATAGGCAGCATCCTCCACACCACGGGCGATCTGAGCAAAAAAGGGGTTGGTAATATCGGGTACAACTAAACCAATCGTTTTCGTTTTATTTGTAACCAAACTACGGGCAATGGCATTCGGTTGGTATTCCATCTCTTTTATCAGATCTAATATATGCTTCCGGGTCTGATTGGTCACACCGGGTTTGTTATTAATGACCCGTGATACTGTCATCATCGATACATTGGCAGCTTTGGCTATGTCTGCGAGTGTTGTACGTTTTTTCATTGTAATTACCGGTATCTATATTAATGGGGAGATTTTCTGATAAAATTAAGTTAGCGCTAACGAATTATAGCTTGCCTGTTTTTGAAAGTCAAACAAACCCATAAAATTATGATTTCCCTGGAGCGAGATGATGCCTCTTGACCCCGCCCGTCTTTTTGACCCTGACCCAACCCAAAAATCTGCAGCCATGTATCTTTACGAATTGGTGGCAAAAAAACCAATTTATTCCCCACACGGGCACGTCAACCCAGCTTTTTTCAGCAACCCGAACTATCACTTTAAGAATCCGGTGGAGTTGTTTATCCAACCAGATCATTATGTGATCCGCATGCTTTACTCACAGGGGATTACGTATGACCGTATTCTCACTTCTGAAAATCCACGCGCGGTCTGGCAGTTGTTTGCCAGCAATTATTTCCTATATCGTGGCACACCGTCGGGCATCTGGCTGGATCATGAGATGTGGGAAGTGTTCGGTGTGAAGGAAAAGTTGACGGGTGACTCAGCCGATAGAATTTATGATCAGATCGTGCATATGTTGGCTGGAGAAGAGTTTACACCCCGCAATCTGTATAAAAAATTTTCCATTGCGGTCCTTGCCACCACCGATTCAGCAACAGATACATTGGAACACCACCAGGCGATTCTTAATTCCGGTTGGGATGGGCGCATCATCCCGACTTTCAGACCGGATAACCTGATAAATCTAAATGCTTCTGATTGGATTCAAAACATACACTTGCTTGAGAAAGTCAGTGGGATTCAGATCGGCAGTTATAAAGAATTCATTCAAGCGCTGGAACAACGGCGGTCGTATTTCAAATCCATGGGTGCTACGGCATCGGATGTTTCTCCTGCCCAGCCAATCACCGCATGGTTGTCTCCGAATGAAATGGAGGTCATTTTTCAACGAGCTTTGCAGGGGAAATCCGCACCCCCAGACGCTGTTAATTTTTCAGCGCATATGTTAATTGAGTTGGCGCGCATGTGCGTTGAAGATGGACTGGTGATGCAAATCCACCCTGCTATTTACCGCAATCATAACCCTCAGGTAATGAAGGAGTTTGGCCCGGATACAGGTTTTGATATCCCGGTGCGCACGGAATTTACCCGCCAATTGAAACCATTATTAGATCGTTTTGGAAATCACCCCAATCTGACCCTGATCTTATTTAACCTGGATGAATCAGCCCTGCCCCGCGAACTGGCACCACTCGCCGGGGCATATCCTGCCATAAAATTAGGCCCACCCTGGTGGTTCCTTGATTCCTGGAATGGTATGCGTCGCTATTTTGATCAGGTCATGGAAACAACCGGGATTTATAATACCGTTGGTTTCAACGATGATACGCGCGGGTTACTATCTATCCCGGCTCGACATGATGTGTGGAGAAGGGCGTCCGCCAATTGGCTGGCTGGTCTTTTGGTGCGTGGTGTCATTGATCGCGAGGATGCTGAAACGATGATCCATGAACTTACCGATGGGTTGGTTAAAAAAGCATACCATCTTTAGTTAATCATTCAGCCACTGCTCAAACCTGGCTTTCATGCCATCACGGACCCGGGCAAAGGTAGCCAGCCGTTGCAAGTGATCGCCTTCCACAGCAGCAGGGTCGGGAAAGCTCCAGTGGATACGCCGGGCAGGACCAGGGAAGATCGGGCAAACTTCAGCAACCTGGTCACACACGGTCATGATAGTATCGAATTCCCGATTAATTATATTGAAAGGACTTTTTCACGGATAGCAAAAAAGGAGGTTTTACCCTGAAGTTGACCTTGCAGAAATCCTTTCAGGAATTTTGGTGGGTTGATCTTACAACCGCAAAGTCTCCGGTATGATAGAATTTTTTTATCCAAAAGGAGTTATATCAATGAAGCCAACCTTTGACTCGTATGATATTCTGATTGTCGGTGCCGGCCCTGCTGGGATCTTCACTGCCTATGAAGCCAAGCAATATCAACCGGATGCCCAGATTTTGATAATTGAAAAGGGGAATTCGATCGAAAAACGCAAATGTCCGAAGCGGAAGACCGGTGTGTGCGCCAAATGTGATCCATGTGCCATCACCACTGGTTTTTCGGGAAGTGGCAGCTTCAGTGATGGCAAACTTTCGATCAGTTATGATGGCGAGGTAGGTGGGGATTTGATCAGGTATATTGGTGCAGAACCATTTCGAAAATTATTGGAATATACCGACAACCTTTATTTGAAGTTTGGAGCTGATCCGGAAGTGCACGGCATTGATATCAACGGGCGGGTGGAGATCATTCGTCGCAGAGCTGCCCAGGCACATTTAAAACTGATTGAATCCGGCGTACGCCATATGGGGACGGAGAAAGCTTATGATATTTATGCCCGCATCCAGAAGGCACTGGAAGCATTGCAGATTGAGATGTGTTTTTGCACCCAGGTGACGGATTTTCTGATCGAAAGCGCTGAGGAAGGGCAGAAGACGATCGTGGGGGTGATCACAGAGGATGGACAGCGCGTGTATGGTGACAAAGTGATTGTGGCGATTGGACGGGAAGGCAGCCAGTGGTTGAACACCATGTGCAAGAAATATGGGGTTGTCTCGCGCAATGGGCAGGTGGATATTGGCGTGCGGGTGGAAACCGATGCCGGTGTGACCTACGATATTGACTCGACCCTGTATGAAGCCAAGCTGGTCTATTACACCAAAACCTTTGAAGATCGGGTGCGCACCTTCTGCTGGAACCCACGGGGGGAAGTATCGGAAGAACACTATGGTGACCTGGCGGTGGTGAATGGTCATAGTTACAAAGATCAGGCACTGAAAACCAGTAACACCAACTTCGCGCTGCTGGTCTCAAAGTCCTTTACCGAACCGTTCAAAACCCCGATTGAGTATGGGCGCTATATCGCTGAACTGGGCAATATGCTTTCCGGTGGGAAAGTCCTGGTGCAACGCTACGGGGATCTGAAACGCGGCCGGCGTTCGACCACCTCACGGGTTTCCAAGAATATCATCCAGCCCACGTTGAAGGATGCGGTTGCCGGGGACCTGAGCCTGGTCTTACCGTATCGCATCATGATCGATGTGATCGAGACGCTGGAAGCATTGGAAACGATTATGCCCGGCATCGCCAGTGACAGCACTCTTTTATATGGGGTGGAAGTTAAATTTTATTCCAACAAAATTGTGATCAATCCACAATTTGAAACCAATGTAAAAAATTTGCATGTTTTGGGGGATGGCGCTGGATTAACCAGAGGTCTGATGCAAGCCAGTATGAACGGGGTCTGTATGGGACGCATATTAACCGGGAATTGGTAAAGGAAGAATTATGGCATGGTTAATTTTGTTGATTGCAGGTTTGTTTGAAGTTGTTTGGGCAGTCGGTTTGAAGTACACTGAGGGATTTACACGTTTATGGCCAAGTGTCATCACCGCTGCTGGCATGGTAGTCAGTCTATACCTGCTGTCAGTGGCATTGAAGCAATTGCCAATCGGCACTGCTTATGCGGTTTGGACGGGTATTGGTGCAGTTGGCACGGCACTGATTGGAATTTTCTTCCTGGGAGAACCCAGGGACATAGCCCGGGTTTTGTCCATCCTCCTGATCGTAGCCGGGATTGTTGGTTTGAAGGTCTTCTCACCAGTGGAATAAAATCCTGCAACAATCAAACCATGTCAGGGTTGATGTGACTTTATCGCTGCCTGTACTGCGTCAATCGTGGCTGGAATCTCCAGCGGGAGGTTGGCGTACTGTGCTGAAACTCCTTCCAATTGCTGACGATGGTAGTCAATTTTGAACTGCGAGAACTTGAGACCATGAGCCGTAGAGATGACCACTACGCGAGCGCGGGGGTCAATGATGCCTTTTTGTATTAATTTCTTCAGAGAGGCAAGTGCTACCCCGGTATGCGGGCAACAATATAAGCCGCTCAGATCCGCCAGCGCACAGGTATTGGCAATTTCCTCCTCGCTGGCTTGTTCCACCACCCCATCAAACTCCATCAGGGTCTGGCGGGCACGCTCATAACTGACCGGGTTCCCAATCTGGATGGCAGAAGCGACGGTTTTTTTGGCTGTAATGGGTTCAAAAACCTGAAAATCGGTCAGATAGGCGCGATATAAGGGGTTGGCGTTCTCTGCCTGCGCACAGGCAATGCGGGGCAGATGATCGATCAATCCCAGATCACGCATCATCAAGAACCCGTTGCCGATTGCGCGCACATTGCCCAGGTTACCGGCCGGCAGGATGATCCAGTCCGGCACATGCCAATCAAACTGCTGCACGATTTCAATTGCAACTGTTTTTTGCCCTTCGATCCGCAATGAATTGAGCGAATTCGCCAGATAGATTGTTGGGTCTTCTGTGAGTTGTTTGACGATTGCCATACAGCCATCGAAGTCCGTGTCCAGGGAGAGCACAGTAGCGCCATTGGCAATCGGTTGAATTAACTGCGCGGTGGATACTTTGTCACGCGGAAGCAGAATCACAGTCGGGATGCCCGCTGCGGCTCCATAAGCAGCCAGAGAAGCAGAGGTGTCGCCGGTGGAAGCACAGGTAATGGCCCGGATGGGAGTGCCATTGGCGAGCATCTGTTTAACGACCGAGACCAGCACCGTCATGCCCAAATCTTTAAAGGAACCGGTATGGCTGTTGCCACACAGTTTGACCCACAAATCCTCCAACCCCACTTGTTTCCCGAAACGTTGCGCCCAGAACAGATTGCTGTTGCCTTCATAAGTGGAAACGATTTTCTCATCATCCACCAGCGGGCAAACCCATTCCTTCTTGCCCCACACCCCACTGCCAAAAGGCCAGGCTGTGGAAAAGAGGCGTTGTTCAAAGATGGCTTTCCATTCTATAGCGGAACGCTGCCTGAGAGCCTCGAGATCGTGTTTGACCTCCAACAGACCGCCACATTCATCACAGCGATAGACAACATCAAAGATCGAATAGCGTTTTTTACATCCGTGAATACATTCATACCAGCAGTTATAGTCCATAATTAACCTCCATTAGCAGCCGGCGCTGTTTCAGCATGAATTGCTTGAACAGCCCGCACTGCATCTTCCTGATCCAACACCAGGGATATACTGTATTCCGATGATCCCTGCGCGATGGCAATCACATTGATCAGATTTTTACCCAGCGCGCCAAAGATACGCGCTGATACCCCCGGGGTTTCACGCATCCCGGAGCCAATGATGCTGACGATGACCACCCCATCACGAGCCCAGACACGATCAATATCCCCACGCATCAATTCCAGCGCCATTTCGGATTCGATGGATTTGGTGACCTCACCATTGTGCAGGGAGGGGATGGTGAAGCAGATCGACTGTTCCGAAGAGGATTGCGAGATCATCAGCACACTGGCACCGGTTCTGGCAACTGCCCCAAAAGTGCGGGCGGCAATACCTGGTACACCCAGCATGCCGCGCCCTTCCACAGTTAAAATGCTGAGATCCTTAATGGTGGTGATGGCGGTGATTTCTCCGCGCGTGCGTGCCGGGTGCTGGGTGATGCGTGTACCCGGAAAATCCGGATTGAACGTGTTCCTGACCCATAAAGGCATATTGCGGCTGACGATGGGGCGGATGGTCCTGGGGTGCAGCACTTTGGCACCAAAATAAGCCAGCTCACCCACCTCCGCAAAAGAGATCTCTGGAATGGGGCGGGCATCCGGAACAACACGTGGGTCAGCCGAGAGTACCCCATCCACATCTGTCCAGATCCAGACCTCATCCGCATCCAGACAATCCGCCAGGATGGCTGCTGTGAAATCGCTGCCACCGCGACCGAGGGTGGTGATGACACCTTCCGGGGTGGCTGCCAGGAAACCGGTTACCACCGGAACCAGATTGTGTTGAAACAGAGGGCTCAAAGTGGATTGAATCTTTTGGCGGCTGAGCAGCATGTCAGGCACCGCATTCTGAAAGGTGCGGTCGGTGATGATGCAATCGGATGCATCGACTGCCTGTGAGGGCGTCCCGATGCTGCGAATGACGGCTGCCACAACCTGGGCATTAATGCGTTCCCCCAGTGAGGAGATCACATCCATTCCACGCGGGGTGACCTCCCCCAGCACCTGAATGCTCTGGCAATAACTGCTTAATTCATCCAGACGCTGTTGCACACCCAGCAGAAGAGTTTGTTTTTCAGTTGGGTCACTGATCAATGTATTGATCACCGCGAGGTGCCGCTTGTGAATTTGCTCAATGATTGCCCGTGCTCCGCTGCCATCATTATTGGCAGCCAAACGAGCACTCAGGATCAGTTGATCGGTGATGCCACTCATCGCAGAAACGACCACCACCAGACGCTCCCAGGCGGGCTTGTGATTCTGAACAATGTTTGCTGTTTGTTGAATGGCAGCCGGGCTGCCAACCGAACTACCACCGAATTTCATCACCAATGTGCGCATCATCACTCCATAAAAGTTTGTAACGAGCGTTGATCAAATCAACGATTGTTAACGGATAGGATTAGCAAGATTATAGCGCGTTAGGTTAATGCTGGTCAACCACCATATCAGAAATTTGCACTCTTTGTCGATATCATGTTTAAATTCACCAATTATTCCAGGAGTGTCTGCATGCCTATCACTGAGAAATGAAAGCAGTGCTGCAATTAATCCGGCCTGAGTTGCCCATCCCGGCGGGTATTTGTGTGGTTGTTGGACAAACCATTGCTCTTGAAAAAATTCCCGGTATGACATTTATCCTGGGGCTTCCGTGTTGAACAGGCTGATATTTCGATGGTCTGGATTTTTAGGCAAATTAAATTTTTATTGTTATAATACGACATAATTTATCTACAAAGTAATTTTATAGTAGGAGTAAATAGATGGAAACTTCCCTCTGGATAGTATTTTTAACTGGCATCACGGCAGGTGGGTTAAGTTGTATGGCTATTCAGGGTGGATTATTAACCAGTTCTTTGGCAAGCCAGGTTGAAGTTGCGCACATTAAGACCACCCAAAAAAAGAAAAAGAAAACCAGGCTCAGCCTGCCATTGGCAAAACCGATCATTTTGTTTTTAATTGCGAAACTGATTGTTTATACGCTATTGGGCATGTTATTAGGTGCTTTGGGGAATGTCTTCGACTTGACTGCGCAAGCGCGTGGCTGGCTGCAGATTGCGATTGCCGTATTTATGTTGGGGAATGCCATGCGATTGCTGAATGTGCATCCCATTTTTCGTTATTTCAATATTGAGCCTCCTCCAGCTTTGCGGCGCTGGATCCGCAAGAAGACCAAAAACCAGGAAAACTGGTTCTCTCCCATTTTTCTGGGTGCACTAACAGTCATAATCCCTTGTGGCATTACGCAATCCATGATGGCACTGGCAATCACCACAGCCAATCCGGTGCAGGGGAGCATGATACTATTTGCATTCACTCTGGGTGCCAGCCCGGTATTCTTCTTGCTCACGTACCTGGCAACCAAATTAGGAAGTTTGATGGAAAAATATTTTGTGCGCATTGTTGCATTGGTGTTGGTGATCTTCGCGTTTATTTCACTGGACTCCGGATTAAATATCTTGGGTTTCCCTTACACCTTAAGTCGCCTTTCGAATGCCAGCCGGGTGAACGCGAATACGATCCCACGCATCGATGATCAGGCAAACTTCCCTTCAGTCTCAGCAGGTGCACCACCTGAGGCTAGCAGTGATGTGATCGTGTATGCCAATAACGATGGTTATTATCCGTATGAGAGTTTAGCAATCGCTGATGTGCCGGTCTCGTTGCGATTGAAGACCAACAATACCATCTCCTGCTCACGTTCTTTTGTGATCCCTTCCTTGAATATAAAGGCTTTACTGGATGCGACAGGAGAGAAAGTTATCGAAATCCCCCCACAGAAATCAGGCACGACCTTGAATTATGCCTGTTCGATGGGGATGTATACCGGAGTGATCAAATTCCAATGAGCATCGTAAAGAAATCCTTCCACATACCCGATATGCATTGTTCTGCCTGCGTGATGAAACTGGAGAGTCTGGAAGATGTTCTACCAGGTGTCAGAATGGTGCAAGCCAGTTATCATAAACAAAGCATGTTGGTGGAATATGATGACAGGTTGTTGGATGAAACAGCCATTCGAGATGCGATCCAGGCTTTAGGGTATACGGTGGAGTAGGATTAATTTTTCTCTATTACACCAAAAATTAAAAAAGGTTGATCTGAAAAGATCAACCTGTGTGCCCCGGGCAGAACTCGAATCTGCAACCATCTGCTCCGCAAGCAGGTACTCTGTCCAATTGAGCTACCGGGGCATGCTGAATAAGCACGAAAAATATACCGCATTTCAGATAGATCGTCAAGGAGAAGCAGCATGCAGTCTGCACCTCATTTTGCAGGTTGCTTTGTGCTTGATTCTTTCTTCCTTTCATGTTTTTCAATAAATCGCATTTTTACTGAAATCAAATCTTCTAAGGAGTAAAGGTATTGATGTAAGGCAATTCTGTTTTGAAGTTGATTCAAAGTTGATGGCAGGTCTGCTAAATAGGTGAAATGATATTTAATGCCTTCCAGGATTTTTATCTGATCTACACAGGTATCCAGCACTTTGGTATTGTTGACAAAATTATCTGTAAAATCTTTAAGTAGCTTTACCTCTGTTTCCAGTAAAAAATTTAACTTTAAGAACTTTTGCATCAATTCAACAGTGTAATATTGTTGCCTTCTCATACTAAAATATTCCACATAGTAATTATTTTCCTGTAAGTAATAATTGTTCATGTATTTATAGGCACGAACTTCACTTTTTGATAACATCTCATCCAATTGATCCAATTCATCCCGAATCACTTCCGCTTTACATTGGTTTTCCAGGCGTTTGCCCATGTTATTAAAAATACTCTGAAATAAGGATTCCGCTTTTTTTTGATACTCAATCAGTTCATCTTCAATATCTAATATGAATACATTAATGATCAATGCAACTGAAATCGCAAGAAACATCAATCCAAATTCATTCAATAATATAGGAAATGATAATTCCTGTAATGAATAAATATGCAATACCAAAACCACATTTAAAACAATGGCTAATTTCATATCAAAAATATGCATTAAAAGAGTAAATATCAAAATATAAACGGTAAATACAGCTAATGAAAAACCAAACACAATAAACAATACACTCGAAAGCGCCAGCGAAACAATGGCAGCTAATAGACGTGTCGCGGCCAATTTAATGGACTGTTTTTTGGCAGGCAACATTGTAACGATCACAATTGTTCCTACGGATGTATAAAATTCCATTTTTAATGCCTTGGCAAGTAAAATTGCTATTGCAACGCCGATAGTTATTTTCAGACTATTTAAAATGTGTTCTTTTAACATATCTTGCTCCCACGCTTTATGTACGAAGCGGTACATCTTAAAAAAAGGGTGTTGGCTCTATTTTGGCGAGCAGGGTCCCCGAGACAGAGCCCCAAATGATCGGAAGTAATCAATGATATCTATTCTTTAACTATACTCCGGATTCTACAGGGAATAAATTTTTTTACCATTTTTTTCTAAAGGTTGGCTGCTGCAACAGTTATTCCCAAAATTCAATCTAAAAATGGGAATCAATTCCCAAAATTAGATCGATAAATGGGAATCAATTCCCAAAATTCGTGCTATAATACCTATATGATCTCAAGAACTCTCGAGTCCATTCTTTACCAAAGGTTAACAACAATACACAAAGCGATAATTCTGCTGGGTGCCAGGCAGGTTGGAAAAACAACCCTGCTACAAAACCTTCAGAAAAGACTCATTACAGAGGGAAAAAACGTTCGCTTCCTGAATTGTGATTTAGAAGAAGAAAGACAGGCGATTAACACAACTTCGCGCACATTGTTGGATCGTCTTGTGAATGATATGGACGCAATTTTTATTGATGAAATACAACGCCTGGATAATCCAGGATTAACCTTAAAAATATTAGTTGATCTTTATCCGCAATTGATGATTTTGGTCACCGGTTCATCCAGCTATGATCTTCGTAATCAATTAAATGATGCATTGACCGGTCGTTATATTGATTTTTTACTTCATCCACTATCATTTTTGGAAGTTATCGAAAATTCACCCGGAGGAAAAGATCCAGCGCTCCTGCGTCCAATTGCTGATGTGTTATTACCGGATGTTCTACGATTTGGTCTTTATCCAGAAATTTTTCTTGAACCAAACCCAGCAACCAAACAATTACTACTTTCCAAAATTGTTGAAAGCTATCTCTTCAAAGATATTTTGGCTTACCAAAGAATACGTTATTCTCAGGCAATCATTGACCTTGCCAGGGCATTAGCTTATCAGATAGGGAGTGAGGTCAATGAAAATGAACTTGCGAGACGCTTAAAAATTGATCGGAAAACGATCCTTAGTTATATAGAAATATTAGAAAAAGCCTTTGTTGTAAAAAGGATACACCCATTTTCTCGTAACCCAAGACGTGAAATTGGAAAGCAAAGCAAACTCTACTTCATTGATTTGGGTATTCGCAATGCTTTAATTAATGACTTCAATGATTTAGAAGTTAGAACGGATGTCGGCGCTATTTGGGAAAATTTCCTAATTGTGGAGCGTTGGAAATTATTTTCAAACCAGGGGAAAACAATACAAAGCCGGTTTTGGAGATCGTATAGCGGTGCAGAGGTTGATTATATAGAAGAATTGAGCCCTAAAGACCTCGAGGCGTTTGAATTCAAATTATCAACCATCAAAACCAGAAGGGGCGCGTCTTTCACAAATGAATATGGGGTAGATGTAAAAGTGGTCAATCAAGAAAATTATTTAGATTTTATCTTCCAGCAATAATTTCCTTAAGTACTGCCCGGTAAACGACTCAGGCTCCTGAGCCACCTGCTCGGGGGTGCCGGTTGCCAGCACATTGCCACCGGCGTCTCCTCCTTCCGGTCCCAGATCGATGACCCAATCAGCTGTTTTGATCACCTCCAGGTTATGTTCCACCACAATGACGGTATTTCCAGCTTCCACCAGTCGTTGTAAAACAACCAACAGATGGGCAACATCATCCAGATGCAAACCGGTGGTGGGTTCATCCAGCAGGTACAGGGAGTGACCCTTGCCCCGCCGGCCCAATTCTCTGGATAGCTTGATGCGTTGTGCCTCCCCACCAGAGAGAGTGGTGGCTGGTTGCCCGAGTTGCAGGTATCCCAGGCCGACATCCGCCAGGACTTGCAAGCGCGAACGGATAGCGGGCACAGTGTTGAACAGCTCGAGTGCTTCTGCAACGGTCAGATCCAATACCTCAGAAATGTTGTGACCTTGATATTGAACACCCAGCACCTGGTTGGTGAAACGCCTGCCCAGACAAACCGGGCAACGCACCTCCACATCCGGCAGGAAATGCATTTTGACAGTCAGCACACCGGTTCCTTCGCAGCGTTCGCAACGCCCCCCAGGCACATTGAACGAAAAATGACGGCTGGTCAATCCGAGCTGATGTGCTGCTTCCGTATCGGCAAAGGCTTTCCGGATGGAGGTGAAGGTGTCGGTGTACGTTGCTGCATTCGAGCGTGGGATGCGACCGATATGCTGCTGATTGATCGTGATGACCTGATCAATCTGATCAATCCCTGCGATAGAATCATGTTCACCGGGGTGATCACTGGCTCCATACAGGTGTTGACGCAAAGCCCGGTCCAGAATATTGAAAATTAGGGAAGATTTACCAGATCCGGAAACACCGGTCACGGCTGTGAAGACACCCAGTGGCAGAGCCACATCCATATTTTTCAGGTTGTGATGACCGGCACCCCGAATGATGATATTGCTACCGTCTGCTTTTCTGCGCTGCTTTGGGATGGGGATGTTAATTTTGCCTGAGAGATAAGCCCCTGTAATGGACCCAGGAAGATTCATCAGATCTGCAGGAGTTCCGGCCGCCACTACCTCCCCGCCATGTTTGCCAGCCCCTGGTCCGAAGTCGATCACGTAATCAGCGCTGCTGATCATCTCCAGATCATGCTCAATGACCAACACAGTATTCCCGAGATCACGCAACCTGCGTAAAACACTGATTAAGCGCTGCGTATCGCGTTGGTGCAAGCCGATGGTGGGTTCATCAAAGACATACAAAATACCGGTCAGGGACGATCCCAACAGTGAAGCCAGGCGTAAGCGTTGCGCTTCACCAGCAGAAAGGCTGGGCGAAGCGCGTTCAAGGGTCAGGTAGCCTGCGCCCACCTCCACCAGACGGGTGATGCGTTTGTGGATATCCGTCAGAATGGCAGTAGCGATTCGTTTTTCATCAGAAGAGAATGTGGTGGGCAGTTCTTTTAACCAAATGCCCAGATCGCTGAGCGGAATTTGGGAAAGTTGGATGATTGTCTTGCCGTTTACTGTCACCGCCCGGCTGGCTGGCTTCAGACGTGTACCCAGACAATCCGGGCATATTTGAGTGACCAGGAGTTCTTGCATCCTTTCACGGTAATCAGCGTCCTGAATACGGTCTGCATAGCGACGCAGAAGGCTGGTGGCGATGCCCTCGAAACGACCTCTGGAGACAGTCTCTGGTGCTGCTATATGCCGGAAATGGCGTTGGAAACGGGGGTCATGCACGCCATAAAAAAGCAGATCGTGTTCTTGATTCGTGTAATATTGGATCGGGCGTTCAAGGTCGAACAGAAAGCCATAATGGGCAGCGGCCAACTGAAGAATTTTTCCGTGATAATGGATGAGCGTTTGATTCCAGGCATATACAGCCCCGGACTGAATGCTTTTTTGAAAATCAACCAGCTTATTCAGGTTTGCTTGATGGACAGTGCCCAGACCGGTACAGGTCGGGCAGGCTCCTGCGGGTTTATTAAAGGAAAAGTGAGCCATGCCAAGTTCGGGAATCGCTGCCCCACAATGCGGGCACGGAAAGGTGGTTTCTGCTGATGAACTTTCCTGACCTGTATCTGATTCCCCTTCCCATTCAGACTGGGCAGCCGAAAAGGTGGGAGGCACATCCTGACCGCACTGCGGGCAGATGCGCTGCCCCAAGCGCGCGTATAAAACCCGTAAATAGGTATAAATCTCCGTGGCGGTGCCAACTGTCGAACGTGGACTATGATTGCTGATATGCTGGTCGATGCTGATGCTGGGTGACAAGCCAGTGATGGCATCTATAGGCGGTTTTGACATGCCAAAGGGTATCAATCCCAGAGATTCCAGATACTGGCGCAGCCCTTCTTTGTTGAGGATATCGAACCCCAGAGTCGACTTGCCAGACCCGGACAACCCGGTCAGCACGACCAGTTTGTTTTTGGGAATGTCCAGATGAATGTTTTTCAGGTTGTGTAGCCGAGCACCACGAATAGAAATGTATTCAGTCATCAGTCCTCCACGAATTTTGGTGAACGCCTTCAACCAATTTTATTTTAACACCATGGAAGATAATAGGAAGGTTTTTGATTTTGTTAAAAGGTGGTTAAGGATTACAATAAAATAGGTTTTCAGGAACCCTGTAGTCCGACGATACAATGGGTATGTTGTTGTTGAATTGAACTACTGACCAAAGAATTGTATCGGAGGTAAATATGCATCATCGCGCAGTCAGTGTCAGTATTGGTTCCTCTAAGAGAGACAAAACAGTCGAAGTGGATCTTTTCGGAAAGACCATCCAGTTGGAAAGAATTGGCACGGATGGAGATATGGAAGCAGCTGCTCAATTGTATCGGGATCTGGATGGAAAAGTGGGTGCATTGGGCGTCGGGGGGGCAATCATCGGATTTCTGGTTGATCAGAAATGGTACAATCTGCGCAGTATACAGCCACTGGTACGGGATGTGAAAATAACACCGGTGGTGGATGGTACCGGTTTGAAAAATACACTGGAACGCAAAGCTGCTACGGTGATTGAACCACATCTGGATGGTATGCCGAAAAAAGTTTTTCAAATGAGTGGTGTGGATCGCTATGGACTCTCACGTGGATTTATGGATTTGGGATATAAATCCATTTTTGGTGACCTGATGTTTGGTTTGGGATTACCAATCTCGATCAGTGATGATGCCGGATTAAAACGTATGGCAAAAATTCTAATCCCCCTTATTACCAATTTGCCTTTTAATTGGTTGTATCCAACCGGAGAAAAACAGGAAGTTCACACACCAAAATTCACCAAATATTTTGATTGGGCGACTGTTATTTCCGGGGATTGCCATTACATTACCAAGTATATGCCAGAGCGCCTGGATGGAAAAATTATTGTTACCAATACCACGACGGCTAAGGATCGGGAAATCTTTAAAAATGCCGGGGTACGCTTACTGGTGACCACCACCCCCATGCTGGATGGACGGTCTTTTGGTACCAATATGATGGAAGCGGGTATCATTACAGCGCGTGGCTGGACCGATCCGATTAACTATCAATCAAAACAATACTATGAAAAAATGGAAGAAGCCATTCGGGAACTCGGTCTTTCTCCACAGGTACAGGAGCTCTGAGCCATGGATGTCATCTTAACTGCCGGTGGCACGCCCACCCCTGAAGACCCTTTGTATGCTTATTGCAATGGCTTGCCAAAAGCAATGATTCCCATCGGGGATAAACCCATGATTCAGTGGGTGCTGGATGCTCTCTCAGCCGCTAAAACCATTCAGCGCATTGTGCTGATTGGTCTGGCAGACGAAATCCAGGTCAACTTTCCGCGTGAAATCGTACGGATCGAAGACCGGGGCAATATGGTGGAGAATATCATTGCTGGTGCCAGCACATTGCTCTCTTATCCATCACCCAGTCAGTATGCACTGGTGGTTGCATCCGATGTGCCAGCTGTGACACCCGCAGCCATTGATTGGGTTAGCGAACAGACTGTTAAAGCCCAGAAAGAGATGGTTTACACTGTGGTGTCGCAACCAGTCATGGAAAAACGTTTTCCCATCTCTAAACGATCCTATATCCCACTTAAGGATATGTCTATTTGTGGTGGCGATGTGAATGCCATTGAACTTAATAAAATAAATTATGATAATCCGATCTATCGCAAGTTGATTGCGGCCCGCAAGAACGCACTTAAACAAGCTGCAATGTTGGGCCTTGATACGCTCTTATTGATCATGCTGCGGGCAATCACACTGGCCGAATTGGAAAAGCGCGCCTGTAAGCGTCTGGGAGTTAATGGCTTGGTTTTACCCAGCCCATTCGCAGAATTAGCAATGGATGTTGATAAACCCGGTCAATTGGAATTATTGCGTCAGGATTTGGTGAAATAGCCTTAAACGCGGTTGGCCAAAATCCGAAAATGATAGCCATAAATCGCGAGTGTGATCGCCTGGGGGAACAGTTTGGGTTTGTTCCATAACGTCCAGAAGAACAACTTCCAATACTCCAGCCTTTCTACTCCTTTGAATCCCAATAAATAAATAGACCGGAAGAACGCCCGGACATAACTTGGGTCCATCCCTCTGCGAATCTCAGGTGCCTTAATGGTTTTTAATAACATCAGACAACGACGATAATATTCTTTGGGAAGGTATAACTGTTTGACCAATGCCAGGTAGCCTGATTTCAAGACTTCAATGTCCAGGTGAGGAATAATATTGGTAGACCCATCCGCATTATCTCCAGTCATTTCACCCAGCAAGCGTCCTTCACCCAGCAAGCGTTTATACAGGCGAGTGCCGGAAGGCGCCTGCAACAACCCGATCATGGCGGTGGTGATCCCGGCTTTGCGGATGAAATTCTCCTGCTGTTCAAATATGCGGTCTGTATCTGAATCGAAACCAACAATGAAGCCGCCCTGCACGACCATCCCGGCGCGCTGGATGATCTTTACGCTTTCCACCAGATCGCGATTGCGGTTTTGTTTTTTATTACATTCCAATAAGCTATCATCATTAGGTGTTTCAATACCGATAAACACGGCGTTAAATCCAGCTCTTGACATTAAGTCCATTAACTCCGGATCATCTGCCAGGTTGATCGATGCCTCGGTATTGAATGGCAATCCTTTTTTTCCCTGTTGCCATTCAATTAATGCTGGGAGTAATTCCTGTTTGATAATCTTTTTATTGCCAATGAAGTTATCGTCCACCAGAAAAATCGAATCACGCCAACCCAATGCATAGAGATGGTCCAGTTCGGTAATTAATTGCTGCGCACTTTTGGTGCGGGGAACGTGACCTAATAAAGCCGTCACATTGCAGAATTCGCAATCAAACGGGCAGCCGCGCGAGAATTGTAGGCTCATGGTGGCGTATTCTTTCAGATTCAACAGTTCCCACATCGGTGGCGGGGTGGTGCTCATATCTGCGTAGGCATCGGTTTGGTAGATGTGCTGTGGGGTGCCATCTGCCCAATCAGCCAAAAACATGGGTAGTGTAATCTCACCCTCATTTAGAATAAAATGATCCACCAGCGGAAAGTCCTCATATTCTCCGGTGAAGAGGGGACCGCCGGCGATGACAGTCTTTCCGGCTGCTTTGCTGCGTGCGATCACTTCATGCGTGGATTCCCGTTGTACCACCATGGCTGAAACCAGCACACAATCTGACCAGGCGATGGCTGCATCTGTCAGAGGCTCTATATTGAGATCAACCAGTCGTTTTTGCCAATCCAATGGCAGCAAAGCAGCGATGGTGATTAACCCTAGAGGCGGATTACTGGCTTTTTTGTCAATGAATTTCAGGGCGTGCTTAAAACTCCAAAATGTATCAGGAAATTCAGGATAAACCAAGAGTACGTTCATTTTTTCTCCTTTTCGAATGATCAGGTGTATCCAAAAATCCCCGATAAACATTCGGGCTCTTTCAACGGATTGGTGAAGTGAAAAAATTTTACCTAGGGCAATGCTGGATAAGCATCCTCGCGAGCATAAAATATACCAACCAAACCACGTCCGGTATGAGCGCCTAACACAGGTGCTACGGTGGAATCCGGCAGCCAATGACAATCAAAGCGTTTGTCCATGGCCTGGTGTAATTTTTCTGCGCCTTCCGGGTTAGCAGTGTGCGCAATTTGCGCTCTTAATTTTGTGCCTTCCGGAATGTCTTTTGCTATCGTCTTGGCAATACTTTCCAATGCGCGATTGAATGTTGGACTTTTACCACGATCATAATATTTGCCATCTTTTTTACTAACACCAATCAGTGGTTTAATGCCTAACACGGATGCCATCAAGCCTTTTAAATGACTGATGCGGCCACCATGAATTAAATAGCGTAGATCCGGCAAGGTGAACAGAGTCTCGGTGGTTTCGTATACCTGTTTGACCAGTGCTTTGATTTTTTCCAGCGGCCAGCCAGCTTTAACGGCCCGTGCTGCGGCTTCCACCTGCCATCCCTGTGCGCCAGAGAGTGTCATCGTGTCAATAAAATGAACTTCTGCTTCCGGTACTAATTCAGTCCCTGAATGGGCTGCCTGATAGGTGTTGCTCAGTCCGGATGAAATATGCACCACCAGAATCGGTCCTTGGGAGGCGTGTTTTCGATACACTTCGGCAAATTCACCGGGTGAGGGCAGTGAGGTGATAGGCATGCTATCAGTGGTGAGAAGTAGTTCATAGAATTCCGCTGGTTGAATATCGACACCACTTAAATAGGTTTTGCCATCTAATTCCAATTTGAGCGGTACTTGCACCACGTCAAATCCATCTAACTGGCCTGGAGAAGTGTCCATGCCACTATCCGTTACAACGATCATATTATTCCTTCCCTTCAAGTTGAACTAAAAAAGTTCCGGCAATGGCATTGCTGTTGGACCCTGTTGCATCCTTCCACGGCTTTGGTGAGCCATTTCAATGATGTGATGCATAATCGCTTTGGATACCTGGCGCACATACGCATGATTATCCACGTTTCCACGAAATACCAGTGGGCGACCGATGGTCATGTTGTATGGGCCATGAGTATACCAGCGGCCAATTTCTGGTTTTCCTTCTACCATGCTTTTAATGAAACGAACGCGTTCCAATGGCAGATGGATTCCCACAGGGATTATTGGTGCAGCACTCATCAACGCCAGCCGGGCCGCGCCGGTACGTGGTTCACTAAAACCACCTTCCACCGGGCTGAGTGCCCCTTCTGGAAATACGATGATGGTGTCACCTTTGCTCAGGCGATCTAATGCTGCATCCAGGGCAGCTTTGCCATTTCCGGCGACAACCGGGATGTGTCCCGAACGCCGTAAGTATTCGCCCAACACGGGAACTTTGAATAGTAATTCGTTGATCAGAATGAAAACCTGGTGACTAGCCAATGAAGCGACAAAGAAGGGGTCAGTGGTGGTGGGGTGGTTCGCCACGATAATTTTCGCACCGGCTGGAAATGGTTCATGCCATTGCACGTCCATTTTTAACATTGATTTTGTATAGGTCTTCAATACCGGGCGGGAAAAGTGATACATTGCTTCTTCGATCATAAAATTCCTTTTTGAGGAGATAAATCCCCAGGTTGTGGTTCACCTGTTGGTCATGATACATATTAACTGATACCAGCGCTGAGCACATGGTGCTGAAGGGCTACGTTACTGCGGTATTCGGGCACATCTTTATGCCAGGTAAAGTGTGCCGGTCATAGTGACCCTCATGACTGCAATGCAGGTGTGTAGGTTAAAACCCTCGATTGCAATAAAGTTTCGAAAAAAATGCGCCTGATTACAGGCGCAAAATTTTTATTTTTTACTTCTATGAGACATCTTTTTGAGTTTGTCTTTTGATATGTGTTTCTTTTTCGATCTTTTCTGGAGGTCTTTTTCCGTTCCAATCCAGATACCAAAGGCGGGCAGGATTTTGCGGTGAACCAGCAATATGAGACCCGTCAATCCAAAAGCGACTGCAAAGATGATCAAAGCGCTGTTGAGATCATTCAATAAGTTTGGATTAAAGATCATCACGCCAGCCAGGGTGAGCATGAGGGTGCCACCAACCAGTTTGAGAATACGGCCGTGTTTCTCTTCCATACGGGTTGCTTTTAAGGTGAATACTGCCGCGAAGAAAATTACCAATTCATCAATCTGATAGATTACCATGTATAGCAAGAGCAAGAGGATAAATTCCCCGGTGGCGACATTTTGGGAGGAGATCATGTTGGTCCACAAGACCGGGAAGCCGGCTGTGCACGAAAACTCCACCAGCGAAACACCAGCAGCCAGCACCACGGTGGCGCTGATGACACCCCATAATGAATTGCTGGCTTCCAGCACTTTGCGCATACGCTTGAAAAGCCCGGGTTTCTTATCATCACTGATGGTGAAGGAAACGCCTTCTTTGTACCAGAAATAATCTTTGATGTTAACCAAAGCAAAGACCAGCGCTACCAACGCCACCACGACCTGAATCCAGGTGACCACACTGATAAAGGTCAGAATGGTGAATAAACCACCAATGAAGAGCGCATACACGAATGCAGTAATACTGATAAAAATGATGCCGATTAATGCGACACGTTTACGCGAGCCGGTATGCAGTGTCAGGGCGATTAACATCGTTAATACCCACACGGAACAAGGATTGACACCATCAACAAAGGCAATTAAAGCAGTTGCGATAAATAGTGGTTGATTGTTGAGATCAATATCCCCCAATAGCGGCACCTTGATGACCCGATTTTCTGAAGCACCGGGGTTACCTGGCTCCGGGGTGACAACCGGATCGGGGGTCTGTTTGACAGCCGGAACAATTACTCCTGCCCCGGCGTCTTTACAGCCGTTTGCGATACAGTCTTTGATGACACCTTCTATTTCAGGCTGCAGTGTCTCGGCGTATCCTTCCCAATAATGATCTCCAATAAAAATGGTCGGCACCCCCCAGGCTTCGAAGCCGTAAGCGTCTGCCATTTTGACGAACATTGCCTGGTTTTCCGCAGAGTTGTAGATTTCATAGAAGCGAAATTCAATTTCTGGATACTGCGGGGCAATCTGTGCAAACCATGTTTTAGCTGAGGCGCAATGGGGGCAGGTTTCTCCCCAGAACATGTACACAACCACCGGGTTGCCTTCCTGAGCAGCGACTGGTTTGGGGGTGGATAAGGTGAGCAGCGTGATTGCCAGCACTGCCAGTATTACCCAGCCTAGAAATCGGATTGTTTTATTTTGTTTATGCATTCATGCCACCTGATAATGATGATATTTGTAAGAGGATGATTGTCTTTCGACTTTGTTTATGGGAAATCCTGATCAATTTTCTCATATTAACCCAATAACGTCAAAAGTGCATTAAATCACATTAAGAAAATCGTTGCAATATCCTAAAATCATCTTTTTTGTGACTAAAAATCCTGGGATTCCATGTCCTGGCTGTATCATCTTAAAAAACTCTACCCCAAATGATTGAAATGATACTACTGGATTTCACATAAATCATGAGAGCATTGATTATGAGGCACAGAAAATCTTATCGACTTTGCTATACATGTCTGGATATAACAACACATGTAAGCGGTCACCTTCCAGGATGGTCATATCTCCGCGGGGAATGATGTATGCCTGATCTCGTTCAATGAGAACAATCAAAACTTCTTCCGGAATATCCAGATCCATAATTTTTTGACCACAGGCACCGGCCCCAGCGCGGACTTCAAAAATCGTTAACGCGCCATCGGAGGTTAATTCAATATCCTGTGGCAAAGTGCGGGTGGATCTGGTTTGTGGGGTTCTTTGTACGCGCAGCCATTTCGACATGACAGTTAAGGATGTCCCTTGGATGAGAGAAGAAGTGATGACCACGAAGAAAACGATATTGAAGATCAAATCAGCATTCTTCACACCGGCCAATAAAGGAAAGGTTGCCAGGATGATAGGCACGGCCCCGCGTAACCCCACCCAGGAGATCATTGCTTTTTCCCTCAGGTTGAATTTTGTTTTGATCAGGCAGATCATTACGCTGATCGGTCTGGCGATCAATATCAAAAAGATAGAAATTAATAAACCCATCCCGGTAACCGGCAGCACCTGGGAGGGAAATACCAGTAAACCCAGCGTTAAAAACATAAGGATTTGCATTAACCACGCCAGACCATCGTGAAACTTGCGCAAGGTACGCTTGTGGATGAAGTTTTTATTCCCCATCATCACACCCGCCAGGTAGACTGCCATAAAGCCATTGCCGTTGATTACGTTGGTTAGTCCGAAAATCAGCAGCACAATGGCGATAGAAAATACAGTGTAGAGCCCTTCAATTTTCAAATTCAAGCGGTTGATGAGCCAGGTAAAGAACTTACCAGATAGTAGACCGATCGCGATGCCAAGACTCATTTGGATCAGGAAAAATGGAATCAATTCAAAAGCGGATTGATTGCCATTGGTGATCAGTCCGGTCAAACCAATGGTGAGCAGCACAGCCATCGGATCGTTGCTGCCCGATTCAAACTCCAGGAGAGGTTCAATTTTCCCTTGCAGCCGGACGTCGCGATTGCGCAGGATGGAGAAGACAGCAGCGGCATCCGTGGACGAGACAATCGATCCGAGTAAAAGGCTTTCCAGCAAGGGAATCTTGAGCGTCAGATGCACGAAATATCCCAACAGCAGCGCTGTGATCAACACGCCCAGTGTGGCAAGCGTGATGGCCGGTTTGACGACTGGTTTTACGTCAGACCATTTGGTATCCAGTCCACCGGAAAAAAGGATATATGCCAGAGCGATCGACCCCAGATATTGAGCGATCCAGGGATCATCGAAATAGATACCCCCAATGCCTTCTGAGCCGCTGACCATTCCCAGGCCCAGAAAAAATAATAAGACCGGAATACCCAGGCGACTGGATGCCTTGCTTAACAAGACAGCTACAATGATTAAGACGCCACTGATTAATAAAATCCCTTCAATGGAAGGTAGATTGACCACGCTGCTCCAAAAATTAAAAGTTTTTTGTTCGATTTCAATAATCGAGGGCTTCTTTTTTTTTGGCGAACAGGCTCACCAAAAAAATATCAACCCATTTCTATTGAGATATTACTTAATTTTTATTATAAGGAATTATAAGTGATGCGCAAGGAAAATCGGATATGGATGTGAAAGAAACACAGAGGTGCCAGACTCAAACCGGATAAAACCGGTTTGCAAATTTTTCTTTGATAAAATAAAAAAATCAAGTAACCAAAAATATTCAATGGAGAATTCAATGGTTTATGCACGCCTTTATTATCATCTAGTTTGGTCAACGAAAAATCGAGAACCGGTCATTACTCAAGAAATGGAATCTGAATTATTTCCGTATCTCATGAATAAAAGTAAAAACTTAGAGTGCAGGATCATTATTGTTAATGCCTATTTGGATCATATACATCTGATTATTGAAATTCCTTCTAAGTTTTCCATAGCGCATATCGTAAAAGAATTGAAAGGGTCAAGCTCATTTGATTTTCAAGAATTATATTGGCAAAGGGGATATGGTGTTTTGACAATAAGTGAAAGAAACCTGAATGCTGCAATTGAGTATGTTAAAAAACAAAAAGAACATCATCGTCAGAATAAAACCTTTGATCGATACGAATTATATAATAAAGAAGATTTGAGTGGTTCAAAAAAAATTAACGAACCAAAAGCGAATTATGAAACAATCGACGATCAGCCCTTTTAATTGATCCTGATTACTCCACTTAATTCTAATCACCCGAACCTGTTTGAATAGGTTTGAATCTGACAGCCTGTGGGTTTCAACCGCAGGCGACATTCGACTCAAACGAAATTGGAACAGGCGACTTTATCAAAGGCGATATCCACCACACGCAACAATCGCCACAATTGCAAAATAATGTTTGGGTTTCAACCCCGCCACAGGTTAAAACCTGCGTC
>SWCH01000411.1_pt1 | contig 50890 bp, 32 predicted proteins | sample 4690051 | NCBI WGS metagenome assembly SWCH01 (sample SAMN10267282, study PRJNA491770) | bioreactor metagenome | isolation source: DHS bioreactor inoculated with | place: Japan: off Shimokita Peninsula
ATTATGGGTCTATTTTATTAAAAGTTGAGATATGTCCCCTTACTATCAAAAGTTGAGATGTGTCCCCTTACTACTTACTACTTATGACTTTCACCGACTAGTTTACGCCCATGCTGGGCGCACAAAAAAAAGCGATGAGAGAACCCTCTCATCGCTTTTTAGTTGGTTATTTTAGTAATTCAAGTGAAGTACTTTAACAACTTTACCTTTAATTAATGTTCTTACTTTATCTAACTCATCGATGTCATATTTATCAGCTTTATCGTCATCATCGTAAACTACTGAGTCAGCGTTTAATAAGAAGTAGTTAGAAAGGTTACTTAATTCACTTGCTTGTACTTTACCATCAAGTGTACCAGCGTCAGTCCAAGTTTGTGCAATTTGAACATAGTTTCCATCTATGTCATATACATAACCAGTAACTGTTGCATAGTCAGTATAACCAGCAGAACCTGGTGCTTTTGTGATTAGTTCGTTATCACTGTTCAATGTGAATAGAACCATTGTTTCATCACTTACAGAACCATCAGTTTTTAGGTAGTACTCTTGAACTCCTTCACCAGCTATATCAAGTTTAGCTCTATCTCCGCCAGAAGTTTTTCTAACGTCTATAGCAAATGCAGCAAACTCATCATCACTGATATCTTTGATTCCTGATTCGAAGAATAATGCTTTTGCAACATCTTTGCTGTTATGAACAACAAATACATCTTCTGAACCGTTAGCATCTTTAGTATTAAGTGAAGTCCACTCAACTACTGCTAAATCATCTGTATCTCCAGTAGATAGATATTCTTCTAAGTCGAATATTACTACACTATCTTGTACAATATAAGTGTCAACATCTGTTTCTAAAGCATCTTTATCAATGCCATCAACTTCTACAGTTTCAACTGAACCAGTATTAACTTTTTCTATAGTATCTATTTCTCCATCTTTATCTACAGTATATGTGATATAGTCATCAGCTTCTATTTCACCTGATTTAACTTCATCATATGCTGCACTATATACATCTGCATCATCATCTAAATCTAATGTATAAGTTACTATTTCACCTTCAGCTGTAAATACTTTAACTAACTGGTCACTCCAATCAGTGTTCACAGCAGTTATTACACCATACATATCGCTTGAGCTAGCTTCAGCTTCGGTTGTCATATGTCTTACTTGACCAACCATGTCAAATACAAGTGTTACTTCTTCGTCTAAAGCATCTTCAACAGTATCCCAGAAATCAGAATCATTTTTGTCAATAATAGTATCATTCTCATCAATAGATACTGTAGCTACTCTACCGATATCATAATCGTCTCCATCTAATTGAATCTCTTCGTCACCAGCATCAAACTCTTCTAATTCACCAGCAACTGTATTATCTGTAATAACGAATACATAGTGTAATGTATCTCCAGATGCTTTGTCATCTACAAGTTGAACATAAACTACATTGTTTTCTTCAATGTCTTTTAATTCCATTGTATTAAACTCTGCATCATACACTTTGTAACCATCTTCGTCTGTTAAGTCAACTTTTCTTTCATTTGCATCTAAACCATAATACTCAATAGTTTCACGATCTAAATCTACGCTAGTAACAATACCAGCATCTACTTCACTAGACATATACAGTTCCATGTATTGAATTTCGTTGTTACCATTAACAACAAACTTACCAAATACTTTTCCTGTATTAAGCTTAGCTTCTAATTCGCTATACTCATTTATAGCTGAACCTGTAACCAGGTTGCCATTACTGTCATATAGATAGATCTCCATATCGTCTTCATCTACAAGCTCGAAATCATCGTCAGCTTTAACTAAAGTGATTTCTCCATCTTCTCCAGAAGTATCGTTGTCTATTGATCCAGCTTCTTTAGTTGCAGACTTTGGACCTTCTGCATCTACCATGTCATAGTAAACTTTAAATGCATCAGTAGATTCAGCATAAACTAATTCATCACCATCAACATATATGTTTACTTCAAGTCCCCATAAACCATCAAAGTTTATATTTGAAATATTTTCATATACATCTCCGTCAATGCTCACTTCATCATCATTAAGATTTTTGTTAAATCTTGGAATATCGTCAACTTGAACTTCCTTGATTTTTACAAATCCTAATTTTTCTTCTAATAATGGCTTAGTATCTTTGTCTGACCATTGGTTGTCATCACCATAAGCAGTTTGTTTAATAACTTTAGCATCTAAAGTATTGTTTAACATAACTGCAACAGCACCTCTGTTAGCACTTCCACCTGCTACAAATGTAACATCATCAGTAACATCTAACTCAGCAGCTTTAGCTACATAGTTTCCTGGCCAGCTTCCTGGAAGGAATGAATCTTTATATCCTAAAGCTCTTACTAACATTGTAACAGCTTCAGCATAGCTTACGTTTTTAGTTGGACCAAATGTTCCATCAGTATATCCAGTTACAAGTCCTTGACCTGCAGCTACTGATACATAACCTGCATACCAAGCACTAGCATTAACGTCACTAAATTGACTTGATCCAGTAGCCCCTGCTGCACTACCTAATCCTAATGCTTCAACTAACATTTTTGCAAATTCTGCTCTTGTAATATCGCCTTCTGGTTTATAAGTACCATCTTCATAACCATTAACGATACCAAAAGCACTTAGTCTTTCAACTGCTTTTAATACATCTTCATCATCAACATCTGTGAATGATGGAGCAGCGAAAGCCATACCCATTGAGCCAAGTACTAATGAAAGTACAAGTACAAATGATAACACTTTCTTCATTGTGTAATTCCTCCTTTTAATATATGTGTTTTCTTTTTTGAAAGGGTTTTAGTAAAGCTTCAGTCAAATTGTCTTCCCTCTCTTAAGACTATCTGACTTTTTGACTTTTTATAGAAGCGAGATACAAGCACTATATATGCAAGTCCTTCGCATTCTAAACCTAATTATACTACCGAGATATCTGTGAGTCAATCGGATAACCCTAACTGTAATAAAACTGTAATAAAGGGGTAGTTCCTTTTGCCTAACAACTTATCTCATAAAACATTATATATAATTTTGTAGCATAATACCATTACAGGTGTGTTACAAATAATTACAAAATGATTAAGGAGTTGTCCAAACCCGTACTAAATATATATTCGTGATAGAAATAAAAATTCCTTCATAATCTTGGAAATTTTTTTAGGAATTTGTACCGAAAGGGCGGGACTTGGGGACAGGTACCTCGTCCCACTGAAGTTCGAGTGGGACAAGTTACCAGTCCCCAAGTCCCTTTTCAATCTCGTTAGTCCTACCATTGGCGAACAGAGTTCGCCCCTACAACTAACTGCTAACCCATTTTATCCTCTTTTCCCAAGAACTAAGAACATCTTTTATCAACTAATGTGTTCTTACCCATCATCTTGGTTTTAAAACATCTGTGTAGAATCCATCTATGCCATAGCTTTCTAGTATCTTTACTGAGTCTTGGTCGTTTATTGTGTGGGTGTAGGTGTATACGTCTATTGCATTAAGTTCTTTTGGTAGTTTAGTTTTGGCTCTGTTTGTAGGCATGGTGATGGCTAAGAGTTTGTGGTGTTTTGCAAAGTCTACTATTTCTTCATCGGTGTATTGAGATCTATATAATGTAAAGATGATATCTTTATACCCTAAATACTTGGCTCTTACATATTCGTCCATTGTATATATCTGTGGAATTATTCTTTCTTGTATCTTAGGGTATTCTTCGCCTATCTTGGTCAATAGCTCTATATTCTTTTCTTTAGTATCTGTGACAATATGAGTCTCTGGATGTTCCATCATCCATAAAGCTAAGTCATTTAGAGTCATCTGTGTCCAATCATTTATCATTTCAAAGCTTTTAAATTCCTCTAAGGAATACTTTTTAGGCTCTCCACCAAAGAATTTTGTTACAAATCCATCCCAGCTATGAAGTAGGACAACTTCGTCATCTGTGGTATATTCAAAGTCCACTTCTATAAATTTATATCCATTATTATAGCTTTGATCTAAAGCTTCCTTAGCATTTGTATAGTCATATTCTCCTATACGTCCTCCTGCATGGGCAATAAACTTTTCTGGCACTATTTCTTGCTTCTTTTCAAGATTTTTTAAGTCTACATTATCAAAGATTACTTGTTTTAGGATATCATTCTCCAATATATAGTTAGACATCTGTATTTCTTCTATAGCTCGTTCATAAAAGGGTCTGCAAAGGTCTAGTTCTACTGGTTCTCTAGTTTTTATGCTCCAAGCCTTACTGTTTTTAAAGACTCCATCTCTGGACATTTCAAATATAATATCATCTGTTATAAAAGAACCCTCTAGCATATAGGTTTGAGAAGCTACAAAGCCTGATTCTGCATTTACTAAATCTTGTCCGAAGGTAAATGGGTTAGGGTTTCTTATACCCATTAGATTTAGCATAGTTGGCATAAAGTCAATCTGTCCTCCTGCTGTTTCTATTGTTCTATTCACTGAAGCTCCTGGTATATTTATAATCAAAGGAATTCTCATCATCTCGTCATAGTTATAATCATAGCCTAAGAATTTCGTCATATGGGTATTGCTCTCTGCATCTTTGGAGTTAAGTCCAAAGTGATCTCCATAGATAACTATCATTGAGTCATTATATAAATCATTTTCTTTTAGTTCTTTAATAAACTTACCTATACTTTCATCTACATATTTAACTGCCTGTAGGTAGTTACCGAATAGCGTTTCTTTATGTTCACTATTTAGCTTTAGATACTGATATTTTTCATCCATAGTATAGGGATGATGTGAGGATAGAGTAATTATAAAGCTATAAAAGGGCTGTGTTGTATCTTTAAGAATTGGAATAGACTGATTAAAGAATTCTCCATCTGGTATTCCAAAGCCTATGGTATTTGTATATTTAAAGTCTTGTTCACTGATAAATCTATCTAGTCCTTGTGCTGGGTATGCCTTGTCTCTATTCCAAAACTCAGGTTTATATCCATGGATAGCTAGGGTTTCATATCCTTTATCTTTTAGTATATTGGGTAGACCATAAAAGTACTTCTCAGTATAAAGATCGTATGACTGACCATGAATAGCAGGATATAAGGAGTTATGACTAACGAATTCTGCATCTGAAGTATTTCCTTTTCCTAGTTGCTGATAGTAGTTAGGAAAATATATTGTATCTTCTTTAATAAGTTCATTAAGGTTTGGTGTCAATACTTGCCCTTGGTACTTTCTATTAATAGGAAAGTTCTGTAATGACTCCACTTGAATAACAATAATATTTCTCTCTTCTGCAATGCCAAATAGTTCAGAGGGCTTATCAGACTCAGAAAGATTCTTTTCTATAAATGTGTCTAAAGAAAAATCTTTGATTTTGTTTTTATTGTTTAAGTTATATATATCAGTAAGATGATAGGTTATCAATTCATTGTTTTGTAGTTTAGTGATGGTGTTGCTATTTATAGGGTTTGTTATTAAAAAAATTATTGCTATAAGTGCAGTTATACCTACTGTAGGTTTAGTCCACTTTTTGGTGGAAAAGTCGAATTTAATTTCAGTTTTAAATAGGTAGTAATAAATAAAAGGTAAATCTAAAAATAATAAAAGGTATATAGGGTTCATTAAGTATGCTATGCTTTCTGATATAGCTGTTAGTTGATTAGCTTGTTTTATTTCTAGTATAGTGGTTAGTTGGTGGAAATAGTTATAGTGGTAGGCATCTATATACATTATCAGGCTTAGTATTGTGTAGATTGAAAATATGACAGTTTTGTTTTTAGTTGTTTTTGGTTGTATGAAGAATATTATAAGAGAAATATATCCTAGACTTAGTAGAAGTACTGGTAAATCATTTAGATTTAAGTCTATAAGGTAGTAAAATATTGAGAATTTAATTAGTATAAGAATTATAGGTGTTATTTTTTTCATTGTTAGTCTCCTTCCTTACCCAGGGGCGGGACATGGGGACAGGTACTTCGTCCCACTAAAGTTCGAGTGGGACAAATTACCAGTCCCCTTGGCCTTTTACCTGTCCCCATGTCCCTTACTGCTGGCGAACAAAGTTCGCCCCTACAACTGCTATTCCTTGCCGATGGCAGACACATGGGTCTGCCACTACTACTAACTACTAACATTATATATGATTATTAATAAAAGTTTTATAGGAATTTTTAACAAAATAAAATACTCTCTAATACATTTATATACTTGTATAAGAGAGTAGATATTTATATTAGCAGAATATATTTTTCTAGAATATTTTCTAAATCACTTAGATTGTTTTTAATGATTTCATATACCAAGTCTAAATCTAGTTCCATATAATCGTGAACTAATATATTTCTAAATCCAATTATTTTAATAAACACCTGACTAGTTTCATCATCTATATATCCATTATCCCTTAAAATCTTTGCTACATCTCTATATGTTTGAACTTTTCCTAGATTTTCATCGGCAATTATATGGTTACCTATATCTATTAAAGCTTCTATAGTTAAATGAAGGAACCTTTCTGAACTCCCATAAATCATGGGATCATTTTCAAATTCAGATAAAGAGTAGTTTGTTTGTATATTTTTCAGAAAATCTATGTATTCTTTTGCTTTTTCTATTCTTTTATGTAAGACTATTCTATTTACCATTCATACCCCTCTCTTTCATGTACTTGTATTGAACTTTTAGTAGGGGTTCAAAATCTAAGTACTTACGCACGGTTATTGAGTAAAAAGTAGAAGAATCAAAGTTTGGGGCTTTGTATATAATAAGGTTGTGTTTAACTATTTCAAATTGTAAAAGTAATGATACTTCATTGATAATAGATAAGTCTACGTCACAAAAGTCTTCTTCAGCAAGATCTGTTAGAATATCAAGTTTAATTTTCTTATTATATCCATCCTCTAATAATATACCTATATCTAAATCACTAAATCTATTAGTTTTATTTGTTGCATGGGAACCGAAAAGATAGGTGGCTTTAATGTTTTTGTATTGAGAAAAAACTTTTTGTAATTTTAGGATTTCTTCAGTACTTAGCATAGGTATATAACTCCTTTCATTAGATAGGGGACATGGGGACAGGTGAGATCACTGAAAAAGTCAAATAATATGACAAATCTCCGAAAATGTCATTCTGAGTGGAACGAAGAATCTGTGTATTTGCATAGCTTTCAAGATTCTTCACTCCACTTCGTTACATTCAGAATGACAAAATGGAGGACTTTTTCAGTAGTCTCGGACAGGTACCTCGTCCCACTAAAGTTCGAGTGGGACAATGTACCAGTCCCCAAGTCCCTTTTTTGGTTCCGTTAGTTAGTCCTACCGTTGGCGGACACAGTCCGCCCCTACAACTGCTAACTGCTAACTGCTAACTGCTAACTGCTAACCAGTTTACCCTATTCCCTTAATAATTCAATAGCTTTCTTAAGTTGTAGGTCTTCGCTTCCATTGTTGTATACATCTAGGATTGTTTCATTAAGTTTTTCTTTAGTTGTGTAGTCTAGGACTCCGTAGGAGTGTAGGTCTTTATTTTTTTGAAATTGTTTTATGGCTTTAAAGGTTGTATTATCCATTATTCCAGTGATATCAACACCATATCCTAGGAACTGTAGTCTTTGTTGTGCTCCGTATACATTTAAACCTTTTTCTCCTAGAGTTGGTTTTTCTTCTTCTATCATAGGTACAAAATCTTTTATAGCTTCTATATTTATATTCTCTGAATTTTCTACTATAATATCTGGTGTTATTCCTATTTCATTTATACTTCTTTCATCTGGGGTAAGGTACTCTGCAATTGTTAGTTTTATTCCTCCGCCATTTGTTATTGGGGTAATATTTTGTACTGTTCCTTTTCCAAAGGTTTGTGTTCCTAGTATTATTCCTGATTGGGTGTCTTGTATAGCCCCAGCTACTATCTCCGATGCACTGGCACTACCGCCATTTACTAAAACAACTAAAGGGATATCTATTTTATCCAAATGAGATTCATAGGTCTGACGTTTATTATTTTTACGATCTATATGGACTATTGGTCCTTTTGGCACAAAAGGCTCTGCTACATTTACAGCCTCAGATAGTAATCCTCCAGGATTATTTCTCAAGTCTAGTATAATTCCTTTTATATGATTATTTTCAAATTCCTCTAAGGCCTTATATATATTTTCGCTAGCATTTTCATTAAATTGTGTTAGTTTAATATATCCAACATCCTTAGATAAAATTTCATAGTTTACAGGATTTATCTCTATAATCTCTCTTACTATATTAAAGTAAAGAATTTTATCTCCACGTTTTATTCCTAATTTAACTGATGTACTTGGTTCTCCCCTCATCAGTCCTACTGCCATATCTAAGGAATATTCACTAATATCTACATCATCTACTGAAATGATTATATCTCCTGCTTTTATTCCTGCCTGAGCTCCCGGAGTACCTTCTAAGGGTGCAATAACTGTTATATTATCTTCTCTTACTCCTACAGTTATTCCTATACCTCCAAAGTCTCCTGTTGTACTGATATTGAAATTCTCGTATTCATCTGGTTGGAAATAGTTGCTATATGGGTCTAACACGCTAAATAGTCCGTTGTAAATTCCATCCATTAGCTCTTTTTCTGAAATATCCTCTGCATAGTTTTTTTCAATATACTGGATCATAAGCTTTAGATAGTCTATTCTATCATCTATACTTTCAAAGGTTTTAGATGGCTCTGCTCCAAAGGCAAAGTTAGATAGTAATAGTAATGTTATAAGAGTGAGTGTTAAGATTCGTTTAAGATTTTTTTTGTTAGACATTAAGTATTTCCTCCTTTTGTTTAGGCGGGACATGGGGACAGGTACCTGCTATTCGAAGGGCGAGACACGGGGACGGGTACCTTTTCCCACTGAAGTTCGAGTGGGACAAGTTATCCGTCCCCATGTCTCGCATTCCCAGTCCCCATGTCTCGCATTCCCAGTCCGCTAGTTTCTTTATTTATCCTATTTAGGCGAACAGAGTTCGCCCCTACTTTAAGACCCCAACCATCAACCTTTACCTTAATCTAATTAATTTTAGTTAATTAAAGTTAATTATATTTTCTCTATAGTCTTTTTGGAGGTCTTTTTCTAGGAACTCTAGGAATCTTACTAGCATGGCTGAGGCTTCTGCTTTGGTCATTTCTTTATTTGGGTTTACTCTGTTGTATTTGTCTCCTTCTATAAGGTTTAACTCTCTTGCCACATATATGCTATCCTTTGCCCAGTTTGGAATAGTAGAATCATCATCAAAGGAGGTATAGTAACCAGGATTTGGGGCTTTACTTTCAAAGCCTAATGCCCTGATTATAATAGTTATGGCTTGAGCTCTAGTTAAGTGGTCATTCGGTTGAAATAAGTTTTTTGTTACTCCTGTGATTATACTTTTTTTAACAGCACTTTTTATATACTCATAATCTGGATCGTCTACATCTACATCATCAAAGGGTGATTCTTCTGGTGGTTCATTTCGTCTTCTTCTAGTGGTTTTTTCATCTGTTTCAATTCTTATATCACAAGCTCTAACTATTCCCTTTGTAAACTCAAGTCTACTTGCTGGCAGATTTGGAGAAAAGAATTGGTTTTCTTCATCAAATACATCTAAAGAATATAGTTTTTCTATATACTCTTCTGCCCAATGTCCTTTTACATCTCTAAATTTTGGTACAATTAAACGTTCTGGCTTTGGAACCATTTCTTGATTAAGATATGTAGTTCCTCTATTTCTTTTTTTATCATTTATTTCTCCTTCATCATCTACTCGAGGAAGGTTGTATTCATATTTAGATACCATTTCACTATTGGTGACACGAATATGACCTCCATTAAAACTGGAAAAGTCAGCTTCATTGTTTGCATATTTTAAGGTTTTTGTTTGACTATCTGAGGTTTGTATTTGTACAGTTCCCTGCCAAGAGACGGTGTCCGTTTCTCCACTGTCCTCATCTGCTATTGTCTGTTCTGAAAATATATTGTAGTCCATTAATTGGGTTTCTGTATTTCCCCAAAAGTTTTTATATCCAGCATTTCCCCCTGTTATATCGACTATTACTTCTCCTTCATCTCTATTGATGGTATAGTATTTTCTTCCCTTCATATTACCAGAATAAAAGTCTGAGGCAGGACGGTTATCTATAATATCAGATTTTGAAAACTGATAATCTTCTAGTTCATAGCTTATACCGTTTATTTCTATATCTTCTCTGAACTTTGTAACTTCTGTTTGACCTATGGTTTGTCCTTTATCAGTTCGATTTGTATAGGTGGTAACATATGTAATGGTTCTACTAAAATCGGCTTCTATAGTTTTGTCCTCCGGTGTTAATTTTCTAAAGTTGTAGGTTACTGTTTTTTCGTTATCTCTTTCCCTTTCCGATACGGAATAGGTACCTGTGAATTTTATGGGCTCTCCTGAGATAAAGATTATTTCTTCATATTTGTATTCATTGTTGACTCCACCGAAAAAGTCTGGGGGAGCTGAAAAGGATATTGTTGTGAATAGGGTAAGTATGAGAATAAAGATTATGTATTTTTTCATTGTTTTTCCCCCTTTTTGGTAAGGCGGGACATGGGGACAGGTACCTCGTCCCACTATAGTTCAAGTGGGACAAGTTACCAGTCCCCAAGTCCCTTCATATAGGCGTACATTGTTCCATTCGAAGGGCGAGACACAGGGACGGGTACCTTTTCCCACTAAAGTTCGAGTGGGACAAGTTATCCGTCCCCATGTCTCGCGTCCTTGCCCCATGTTCCTTTTTCGCAGGCGAACAGAGTTCGCCCCTACAACTACTAACCACTAACCACTAACCACTAACCACTAACATAATTTTACTTTACCAATATTACTTTCCCTATAAAATCATCTCTCACTATATACAGCCTATCCCTTGCTTGTAGGTCTTCTGGGGTTATCATTTTATTGTTTTTTATTATCATTGCTTTTTCTAGGTTTATTCTAGTGGTGACTGTTCTGTTCATCCATTGGTTGTGATGGTTACTCCAATCTTTAACATCATGAAGGGTCATGGTCCAGCCTACCATGGAGTCATCTACTATAGATTCTATACTTCCTGTGCTTACTCTTTGCTTTAGCAGTGAATCCATACTTTTTTGTACTACTATAGTATTTATCCTATCTCCATCAGCATAGATATAGCCATACCAATCCTTTAGATTTTTTCTTTTTACTCTTGAAGAATCTTCATCTACAGCATAGTCTCCTGCATAAAATTCCTTTGAACTTATAAGTTTTTCATCTTCAAGATCATAAATAAAGGTGTCTTGGTCATAGAACAACTCTTTTTCGTCATCAAAGGACTCCCATTCATTTCTATCTAAAAGAAAGAAATCCTTCAATTTAACATTATCCTCTAAGATAGCATCTAGTCTTCCTGCATATATAAGGTTTTGCCCTATATTTGAGTTATTTATTTCTTCATTATATATGTAGATAATATCTGCAGTTAAATCACTTCCTCTGCCATCAGCCACAACTAGAGTATCTTGGGAAACATTTATGCTATAGCTATCTACTAATCGTCCTCCTTTTATGATCATAGTACCTTCATTAAAAGAGATATTTTTATTGTTTTCTAGCTCTATCTCCTGAGTATACCAGTTTACATCTTTGATCTTTTCAGAATACATGGATTCGTATTGATTTTTAATGACCATTCTTTCTACTTTGTTTTTGCCAAAAAAACTTTTAACTGCCATATATACTGTCTTACCCTTGTAATACTTTAGATTATTATAGGGTACTTCTCTCCCTCCAACATATAAAGGAATAGATGCATCATAGGATATTTTCATTCCATTAGCAAGATTTTGCCATTTTCCATTGTCTAAAAGCTCTACATTTTCAAGGGTTATCACATCTTGTAAAGAATCTGTGATATTTATTTTTCCCCTGTATAAATCCTTTATCAGTACTGAGTCCCCTTGAATCTCAACTCTACTTATATAGGAAGTATCAATTTCATCAAAATAAAGCTTTACTCTATCTCCCACATAAAGATTACTAAGGGGCACATTTTCTCCCTTTTTCAAAGCTATAGTTGCCATAGAGGTAAAATAAGTTTCTTCATCTCCTGTAGGAGTAATTATAATTATCATATCCCTGTCTATACTCTTTATATTGCCTATCCTTAGCTTACTCCCTGGAGGAATATATCCAGGATTCTGGGTAGAGTAACTCTCTAAATAAGTAAGGCTTTTCCCCTGTAGTTCTCCATATACCTCCATACCAGGCTTAAACTCCATGATTTTAACTGGTATATTATCTATGACAATATTGGCTTCTGCCTTGATAGGTAGATCGTGTATAGTACCATCATATTCTTCAATCTGAACCTTGTCCTCAGTTCGAGCCTTTAAATATCCTTCTATAAAACCATTTCTATAGGGTGCATTTACATCTCCATAAGAGGTAACTGTACCTATTAGCAGTATTAATGTCAATATAATTATAATTCGTCTCATCCCTGCTACCTCCTGTTTCCAATTATTGCAAAGTTCCCTAGATTTTGAGTCAGTCCTGTTATAGCAAAGCTTTGAGAATTTCCACCTGCTATATTAAGCCATGTCTCTTCATAATCATCATATCTACCTAAGAAAATTGTTTTTTGATTTCTCATTCCTGCTTTTATTCTATCCACATCCATAGTGACTTGTATAGAAGAACGCAGATAATCTAGCTTAGTGCTGTTTTTGCCAATATACATGCTTGCCTGAAGAGTATATCCCTTAGATAATAAGGTTTGCCCTTGACTAGCCTGTACTCTATCATCTGATTTAAGCTGAAAAATCACTCCTGCATCCTTACTATTTCTATTATCCCTAACTTTATCAGTGTAGAAAGCATTAGGATGAAGTTTTATACTAATATCTGAACCAATAATTCTGATATTTCTTGCACTACTATCTCCTATAACTTTTGCTGGAATTCTAAGTGTAAGCTCTTTACTTCCAGCCAATGTGCCTCTAGTCAGGTCTATGGTGATATCCTTTCCATCAAAGGCATCTGTACCTATAATTACATTGGCAAGATCCCCTAGCCTTTCTTCACTATATTCCTCACCTAGCTCTCCATCATTATCAGGAGGTCCTACTCTTCTGCCAGTTTCTACAGTATTGCTTTCTTTAGAAGGTTCTGAACCTCCAAAGTCTCCTACTGCCTTTACTATAAATCTATACCTAGTATTAGGCTGAAGATTTTTATAGACAAAGGAGTTTAAGTCTGTACTACCTATAAGCTCTCGATTTCTATTATCTACTACAACATATACTTGGTAATCCTTAGCATTTACTACCTCAGTCCAGTTTACTTTAATATATCTATCATATAGTAGCTCTGCACTTATTTCCCCTGGTGCTGATATCTCTGGTAAACCATATTTTAAATCTTCATATATATAGCTGGCTCCTCCATCTGGATTAACTACCACCATACCTATGCTATCCAGTTTTCCTTGAGGGGTTTTTACAGTGAGGGTTTCTCCATCTATATAAGTTACCTCTGTTCCTTCAATGCCCTCCTGTAGGTCATAGGGCTGACCCTCCACATAAACCAGTTCTCCTTGAGGGGTTTTTCCCTCCTTTAGGATAGTCAAAATTGGTGTAAACAGCACCCTAGCTCCCTCCATAAAGTTTGAACCTTTTAGCTTTATGGTTTGACCACCTTCCACTGATATATTACTTATTCTTGTGTTTTCATTAGGGTCATTAGAATCTACTACTGATATAATTTTGGGTGTACTTAGGTAGGTAAATTCTCCTTTGGGATTAGATATTTCTCCATCTGGATTTTCTACCTTTACTGATACTGTTCCAGGAGCTTGGGCAGGTGCATAAACAACTATGGTCTGATAGTCAATAACCTCTACATCACCCTCTGGAACTTGAACATCTCCAAAAAATACACTAAGTTTTTTACTCTCTATTTCTTCTCTAAAGCCTTTTCCATGTATTATAACTTTTGTTCCCCCACTAGCAGGTCCTTTATCTGGCTCTATACTTTCTATAGCAGGTTCTGTTTCTCCTTTGATAAACTTTATATATATAGGTGTAGGGAGGGATTCATCTGATGAAGTTACTCCTCCATCATCATTTATAATCATCACCCTATGTTTTTTATCTAAAGCTGATTCTGGTACTGCTGGCATGGTAAAGGTCAGCTTAGTTGGAATAGAGTCATATTCTATATTATTAGCGTTTATTTCTACTACATCTGATATTTGAATAGTGGCATTTTTTCTAAAATCATCTCCTAGAATACTGACTATATTTCCACCCTTGTAAGTCAACTCTAATATTCTTTCACCATCTTGTTCTAATGGGAGTCTACCTTCCTTGGTTATATTTGTTATCCTAGGTGCACTTTCAGGGTTTTTATACTCATACTCTGTCTTACCTTCACCACCATCTGGATTTATAACTGTTACTGGAACTCGCCCTATGGCATAATGGGTAGGAGTATATATAGTTAATTGGGTTTCTTTATACTCATTTTTTTCATGATGAGGTATATATCCTCTTTCTACCATTAGCTTTTTACTTTGATTATCTACAGAAACTTTTACCATCTCAAAGACAGAATATTTTTCCTCCCCATCCATCAAGGTATTTAAGTCAATATATTTTACTGTATCATCATAATTTTTTATAATCTTTTTATAGCTTTTGTCCCCTTGTTTAACTGTTAGAGTCAAAGTTCTTTTAGCGGCAGTTCCGTTATAATCCACAGTAAGATTCCCTACAGTCACCTTTGCCACACTACCTATTATTCTTCCTCCATTGATTTCTTCTAAAGAAATTTCACGATTAGAAATTTTAGGATCTATAGGATCTCCAAACCTTACCACAGACATTTCTTGAGTTATATACTCCGTACTGCCATCGTCCTTATCCTGTTTATATATCTCCACTTGTGTAGTAGAAAAATCACTACCATTGATTTCTATTTTGTCCTTACCTTGCTTTTTTCCTATTTTAGGTTCAATACTACTGACCTGAGGATTTGTCGCCTCATAGGTGAATTTAAGTGAATCTGATATACCGTGGTCATTATTTACCACATATACATCTACTACTCCCTTAATACCTGTAGGAAGATTTACATATAAATAGCTACCATTAAATTCTATAATTTCTGCTAGATTATTTCCAAAATATATCTTTGGAAGTATTTCTTTGTCAGCCTCTGACAAACTATCTACTGTCCCTTCTTCTAGCCTAGTCCATTCACCGTCATTATTTATGTCAGTATATTTTTCTCCATCATCATACTGAAAGTTTCCATTATCATCTTCGTAGGGTTCAGTATATCTAAAGCCCCAACCTTCAATATATATAGGTATACCTCCTGAGGCATTCCCTTTTTCTGGAGATAGCTTTGTTATGGTTGGCTTACTAGATGGTATAATATAGGTAAAGCCATCTTCTTTTGAAGCAGGACCTCCGTCAGGGTTTACTACCACTACAGGAACAGTTTTTCTATCAGTTCCAACCTCTGTTGCTAGATCTCCTGTATATGGTGGAGCTTTAAAGGTAATCTTAGTTTTATCTGTGCTTATAAATATATCTTCTTGAGGTACTTCAACCCCTCCTACTATAACCTTTGCTTTTGTTATACTATTTTCTTCAAAGTTTGTTCCTATTATTTCCACTGGATACCCACCATCTACAGAACCTTGGAAGGGTATTATCTCAGTTATTGTAGGCTTTTTCAAAGGGTGCTTAGAGTAGTAAAAGCCTTCAGTTCCTACTCTTTTATCATTTTTTGTATCAGGATTTACTACTATTAAATCATACCAACCCTCTATTTCTAGCTGGGGTACTGTAAAGTATAGTTGATTTTTATTAACAATTTTTACACGGTGACCTATAATAAAACTACCAGTAACCTCATCTTGGGTCTTAATTTCTGTAGCATAGGGAGTCATAATATTTAATTTTGCATCTACAGCATTGCCACTGATATGTAAGCTATCTGGTTTAGACACTTCTCCTGGTACATACGTTATAGTATAATCTCCTGCCTCAAATGTATTAGCGTTCTGGCTAGGCTTAGTTACTGTGTAGGTAGATACGCCGTCTGTAAGAGTAATAACTCCTTTACCATCAACATTTATAGTATAAAATTTATTTGTAGTGTCATCTTGAAGAATTACGCTTTGGTAATAATCTGCTACCTTTACAGTTTCATTTTCACTATATAAAAGCTTGTACTTCTCCACAGGGTTAGTTTCATCTACTGATACGGGAGCTACATAGTCCTTAAGCTTTATAATATTTCCCTCTTTGTTATAGGTATTTACTTCTGTATCTCCTAAGATTATCCTACTACCTATAAGTCTATATATACCCATTCCTAATATTTCTGGCGTAGTAGGGTCAGGTTTTACAAAATTATCTCCATTTACTACAACTAAAGTACCATTACTACCCATCTGTGGAGAGAAATTAGTAATTAAAGGGTCTTGATTCATAGTCTTTACATATGTAAAAATGGCTACATCAATACCTCCATCAGGGTTCATGACTTGAAGCTGAGTTGTACCTTCTCTTCCAGCTGGGGCATTGAATTTTAGGAGCATCTTATTACCTTGGAGATTTCCTTCTCTAGTAACCCTATCCTTTGGTATCAAAATACCATCAAGATATATTTCTACTCCTTCTTGAAAATTGTTTCCTGTTACAACTATTTCTTGATTTCCTTCCACTGTAACTATATTTGGTTCAACACTTTCTATAACAGGGGAATCTACTATATGTACTAATTCTACAGCATCATATTTTTGGTGAGAAAGCCCTTCTGTATCTGCATTTCTCACAGGATTAATTACCTTCACATAGGTTTTTCCTATTTCTTCTACTGTAGTATTCTTTGGTATTATTACTAGAATTTTTTCTCCTATTTCATTGCCCTCAGAACCATCTACTTCTTCCCCTTTATCATTAAAAACCTTTAAATATAAATCTGGATTGGGGTTTCTATCATTTGTGCCATTGTTTTTATTTAAAACTATTTCTTTACCTAGTTCTATAATGGGATAGCGTAGTACTTCATTTCCCATATTATCTTCGTATTTATGAACTAGAAAATTTTCACCATGTATGGCTATCATTCTATCATCTTTTATATTGTACTGAGTAGTTGTAACTTGGTTTACCTGAATTTTAGCAGGTGCTATATCATTTATTCTTGGAGTAACTTTACTTGGGATAAAAGTATATCCATTCTCCAACACACCTCTATCTTTTATTATAATGTTATTAGTTTGTCCCTCAATATCTAGGATAGTTTCTGTTTCTACTACTACATCTTTAACAGGGTTTGTTTCTGCATCAGTGATTGTTGGGGTAATAACACTCATTTTATCTAATCCATCAGTAAATGAATAATCCTCAGGATTTATTGGCGTACTTGGAAACTTTGCAAGACTACCTATAATTACTCTTATAGTTCTCTTAGCCGAGTTTACAACAAGATCTTTTTTATAAGTTCCTTTTCCATATGAAACTTCCATAGTATTTCCATTGTCTTTTACAGTTACATTTGCATTAGGTGTATTATTATCTGGAACAAACTCTGGAATATTTAAAGAACCAAAAAACACACCATTAATATCCACTCTTTTTCCTGTATCTGGACCTGTATTTTTTTCCACTGAATATATTTGTATTTTTGATTCTGAATCAATTACAGTAAATTTTTCAGATAATACTAGCTGTTTGTTTACTTCGTTGTTTGGATCCTTGCCACTGGGAATTTTATTAGTTAAGACTACATAGTATTCTCCATTTTCAATAGCTCCTAGCTTAAAGGGAGGTACTTGAGTAGTTAACACTTGTCTATTATTTATATCAGGGGTAAAGGAAGTATTTCTCCCTTTACTATCATTGCTGAATTTATCAGTTAAATTTTTAAGAAAAAATACATCATAGTTATCTAATCCGTCATTGCTTTCAAAAATAATTTCATCTCCTGGTTGACCTCTATTAGGATTCATTACTAGGCCTTCTACAGTTATTGTATCAATTAATCTAAATTGCTTTTCGTAAGTATTTTGTATAGTTATACTTACACTTCTTTCTCCACTTTCATTTTCAAAATTTATTTTTTCGACTTTTTCCTTTTTTAAAATAATATTTTGCAGTCCTGCCACACCGTGAAGTTCAGCTGCTGGAATATCTACTTCATTTGTAGTGAAGTTATCTTCCTTTAGTTCTATCTGACCACCAGCTCCTGACTGATTTTCATAATAGGCACTGTATTTTACTTCAGAATAATCTGGGTCTTCAGTATCAGTAGGTTCTTCTGGATCGGTAGGGTCGTCTTTAATTTTAGACAGATAAGAACCTCGAAGTTGAATTCCTTGGCTACCAATGCTTACACTTCTTTTATCTATGCTATTTAATGTGGGTAGTTCCTTTTGTACTATAGGAATAGTCACATTTCCTACATCTATGGTATCTCCTACTATATCTCCATCTACTAAAAACTCCTGTACTGTTTCCATATTTGGGTTTGGATTTTTAAGGACTTTATATCCAGTAGAAGTCATTGTACCCACTGGAACACTTTGTAGGTATCGTCCACGGATTGTTACCTTTGTTTGAGTCACTCCATACTCCCCATCACTATAAATTTTTGTAATGGTTATATTATCTACATAGTACTTTTCAGCATCAAAGGCATAGGAGCTAATATCCTGCCATGGTGTTGTAGTAAAAAGCAGGGTAAATATTATTAAAAATACTGCTATTCTTTTTGTAAGTATAGTTTTATTCATTATGGACACCACCTTTTTTAGGTTAAGGTTTAGGTTAAGATCAAAACCTATAATCTTTTAACCTAAACCTTAACCTCAACCTTATTTTTAACCTTAACCTCAACCTTAACCTTAGTTCTCTACTACTACAAAGATTCCTTTATACGAGCTTGTAAATTCTACTCTTTGATCCAGGAGATTTACTGTTGCTTGCTCTTGGTAAAAGTTCCGGGTATTTTCATCATACCTAAGCACCTTTAGATTTTTGCCCTTTGTATTTTTAAACGGTATTTGAAGCCATATATTGCTGATTTTATAGTTGTCTCCTGTAACTTGAATAAAATCAGACTTTATCCTCATACCTCTTAATTTTTGCTTTAAGCTTTGCTGGGCTAAAGGCTCTAATCTTCCTATATTTATACTAATATCCTCTTCATCTGTACTGGTATCAAGCGCTACATTATTTAAAGAAATATTTGCCCATTTAGATTTTGTTTCTAATATACCGATCTTATCCCTACGATCTCCTTCAAACTGTATCTTTCTTATAAGTACAGTTTCTCCCATCAACTGGTCTAAATCTAGCTCTACTTTACGGTCATCAGTATAGCTTGAATCTAGCAATATAACATCTTCACTAACTTTTATACTGCCCTGCACTTCTCCTTTTCTATCACTTTTCTTTATTTTAAAAGTTTCATTAGGGATATACTCTCCTGCTTTTACAACACTAAAAGCACCATAAACCGTTCTTTCATGATCAGAGTCATTTTCTACTATAATATCATAGCTCCCAACTTCAAGACGATTTCTTCCTGATGGGAGATATACTTCTAGGAAGGTTTCATTATCATATGTGACAATTCTCTCTGAATCAGCTCTAGTATTATTGAAATACACTCGTATACTGTCATAGAAAAAGTTTCCTTTTATATATATAGGTTCATCTTCATCATAATTTTCAGGTACACTTCCCACAGTTATATCTCCAACAAAAGGTGCTGTAGTAGTTGTAAATGACCAGCTTAAAGTACTATTACTATTGTCAGCTATTGTTCCATCTTCAAAATATATCATACCTGTAGGAATCGTCACCAGATATGTTGTTTGAGGTCTTAAGGGTCTTACTGGTATATATAAAGTTGCTTTAAGATTTTCTTTGTCTTTAATCAAAATATATTTGTCTATATATGTATCCTCATTCTCTGATGGTATATTGTTTATAAAGTCAATATCCACCATGTTTACACCACTACCCTCAGCTTGAATCATGCTTTCTTTTATTTTATCGGGGTTTAGCTTGAGAGTGCCATCCACATCTTCAAAGATTACCTTTATAAAGGATGTTCCTGATGTGAAGGAATCTCTTATATCATGAGTAAGATTCTTTTCGTTATACCATATATCTGAATTCTTTGAATCTGGATACCTATTTATATCAATAGGCTTACCCTTGGGATTTATCCATAAATATATTCTTTCATTTTTATCTTCACCTTCATACAATGCAGAATCGCTTGATATCTCTTCCATTTTAACTTCATCTTCATTTTTTTTGAAATAATATAATATGACTTTATAAGAACCTGTGTTTTTAGAGGATATTAATTTATCACTATTTTCTTCACTTAGCATTACTCTTAGGTTATTTATTGTTTCAAACACTATATCTTCAGAATTTATAGTAATATTAGAGCCATCTTCACTATATGGTTCTAATATTATTTTCGAAACATTTTCATGAAAATTATATCCCTTAATGGAAAAACTCCTATCCTTCTTTATTAAGTCTGTTATCTTAATAAAGTTATTTTCCAAGTAATATATACCTATATCTTTGGATATATCTTGTATTGTAGTAAAGTCTAGTTGTAAACGACTTAGATTTTTTCCTGATCTAGTTTCAAATACTCCTTCGGGAATATTTAGCTTGTATAGCTTACCATTGTCAATCCCGTTAGTCGGAGGATATATAAATATTTTAGTTTTCTTTATTCCATCTTCAAAATAATACTGTAGCTTATATTTACCTATATTAATTTTTGTGGAGGCTCTATAACCTTCTACCAAAGTTATATTTTCAAGGGCGGATTGTACTACTTTTGATTTTGTAGAATTTACCTGCTGACTATCTGCTTTAAATACTACTTCTGAACTTATATTTAAAACAATAGGTTCATCTAAATCAAAGCTAGTTCCTCCAGAAAGTGTATAGCTTGGATATAGACTATCTTCGTCTTTCTCTATATCCTGCCCTAGGATTTCTCCAATGCTCCACACAGGTGTAGCAGTAGATGTGCCTTTCTTAGTCCAAAACAGTATATCTAGGTCTTCTTCAATGTTATATCCCTTTTCATCCTCTATATAGTCCTTGTCCACAATAATTCTATATTGGTTTAAAGAAGTTAGCTTATAGGTAGGAGTTATTACTAATGTGTCCTTATACTGTGTATGAACTTCTATAGAATCTATTAATATTTCTTGAGTCCCAATATTGGCTTTATACTTTTTATCAGAGCTATCATATTCATAGATAAATTCTTTATCATATATCTCACCTTTACTGTCTAGGGCTGTCACAGCTCCTGGAACTTTATATAAGCTTGCATTATCTAATATATCAGTAATTTTATCTTCCTTATCTATACTTATATTAGATGAAAATTTTATATATATCTTTCCATCCTCAGATAAATTAGTACTATTTAGACTTGTAATATCATCATTTCCATTAGGGGCTGATGTATATTTAATAGGTGTAGGAGCTTCTCCTTTTTGGGTTAAAAAGGTATAGTGAAGCCCTTTATTTATCTTATTTCCATCGCTATCTTCTAAAGTACCTGAAGGAATATATATATCATAAAGAGTATGCTTTCTTAGTTGAAAATACTTTCCTGGTTCTACTTCTTTTAGGGTTAAATCTAATTCCCCTTTATTAGGTATGTCTATATTAAATTTATAAGTTTCATCATATTCACCATTAGCTGTAACTCTGATATTATCTATACCAGAAGAATCTGATAACTTAAAATCCATATCAAAATCTAGTTTCATCTTAGACAATTCAAAGTCAACGCCTATTTGCCCTTGTTCAATAACTTCAATATCAGAACTAGCCATAGCTATATTTTGAAATGGAATTACCATTATTATAAATATAAATAAAATAAATTTCCTCATATCAATTCACCTCTGTACAAGTTTTAATGTCGTTCTGTCGGGACATGGGGACAGGTACATTGCTATAGTTCAAGTGTGACAACATACCAGTCCCCAAATCCCTAAGGGCTTGTCCTATTACAAGATTCTTCGTTACACAAGACTACTGAAAAAGTCCTCCATTTTGTCATTCTGAATGTAACGAAGTGGAGTGAAGAATCTTGAAAGCTATGCAAATACACAGATTCTTCGTTCCACTCAGAATGACATTTTCGGGGGGATCTCATATTATCAGACTTTTTCACTGGTCTCTAACGGTTCTTGTTCTTGATTTTTATCAGTTCTTTGCTACTAACAACTAACCACTTACTACTAACTTATCTACCCCTATCACTAATATATCGGCAGGAAATATATAGATGTTTAACCTATATCCTCTATGTTTAATTTTACCAGAAAAATGTGTCGAATTTTATTTCATTTGTGTTAAATCTTTCCAAAACAAAAACTCAAATGTTGGAAAAAAATATTACTTTATGATACAATAAAACCAATATATGAGAAATATTTGGAGGTGGGACTTTTGAGAAAAAGAGTAGGAATATTTATTATAGCTATTTTTCTATTGGGAACAATAGTAGGTGCTTCAGAAACCTATAGCAAAAATATAACTGCTTGGTTTTATGATATAAAGATAAATTTAGATGGTTCTGCCTTAACTTTTTCTAATGCTCCTTTTGTATATAATGGTCAAACCTATGTGTCTTTAAATGAACTGACAGAAGATATGGGCTATGAAGTATCCTGGAATGACAATACAAAAACCATGAATATTTCTAGCACAGATAATAATGAATTTGTATTAAATACCTTGAGATATCAATTGGACCAGAAAAACCTTGAGCTGAATAATTTAAAGTATCAGCTTAGTCAAAAAGAAGCAAAATTAGCCTTATTAGAAGATGATCATTACAAAAATGATGATGACAGCTCCGACGACTTAGATGATTTAGAAGAATTATTTGAAGATGATTATGACCGATATTCTTATTATGGTAGTTCTCTTTACTTTGATAATTATAAGGTAACTCAGTTATCAAATGATGACATTAAAATAAGAATGTATGGAGATTTTGATCGTAATTCAAGTGATTGGAGAAATAGGCGTGAATCTGATTTTAGAGATTTTATATTAGATATTTGTAAAGAAGTTGATGATGAGTTTAATGAAGATGTATTGGTAATAGTATATGACGAGGACAATGATACCATTGGTGAGTATGAGTATGATGACAGTAGAAACAAGATTGTTGATTATGATGAATATCGTTAATTATTTTAAGTACATATAGCTTTATAAACAAAAAAATTTCTGGGGTTTTCTCCTTTTAGCCCTGGAAATTTTTTTGTAAACTACTCTACTTTAATTTTTTAATATTTTTGTAAGTCTTAAAAGTATAGTTTGTATATCTACGGAAAAGGTATGATTTAGACACAAGATATTGCTGTGGATAATTAGGTCCCCTACACTAATTTTATCCACAGTATTTACTTGCCCTTGTATATTAATATTTTGTTTTTCTGTATCTTTAGATTTTGACTTTGAAGATTTTCTAGTCTTTTTATTAATGTTAATGTTTTTTAAACTATGTGTATAGTTCACCTTAATTGGATTACCTTCTATATCTAATAATTTTAATGTATTTACATGAACTTTAGCATTTCCTTCTTTTAAAGTTTTTACATGAACTTTAAATAAAGTGCCTTTGGTTTGAATGTTTTGTCCCCTTCCTATAAGAGTGCCCATTAGTTTAATTTTTCCTTGATCTACACTATTTATTGCTAAATAGTAATTTTTATACTTTAAAAGTTCATCTACTTTAACTTGATTAGCAAGAGGAAAAATCAGGGCTTCATCATATTCAAGCTCCACTTCAAATCCATATAAATTTTTTATAGAATTAATGTTAAAATTTAAAGTTATTTTATCACCTACACAAGGATTTTCCTTAGACAATACTATTTCTATATTTTCTTCTACTGCAAATACTTTTAAAGTAAACAGGTTAAGAATTATTAAGATCAAGAGGATAATTCTTTTCAATAAGACACCTCCTTACTTTTTCATAGTCTTTATTTATTGCAAGAATCTAGTAATATTGACTAGGTCTAAAATATCAATAGTGCCATCTCCGTTGATATCTAAATCAGAATTCCAATTAACAGCTTCATTAGTTAGTCCAAATTTACTAGCTACTGCTACAAGATCTTCAAGTCCTATTACTCCATCACGATTTGCATCTCTTATTATTCTATCTAATAAAATATTTACCACTTGGTCTGCTCCGTTTTTTACTGTTATCTCTTTTGCATAAATTTCATATCCTGATAGGCTAACTTCTAAACTATATATTCCATCTTCTAAAGCTGTAAAGTTGTATTCACTATTCTCTAAGGTTGCAGTTTCTTGAACTCCATCTTTCTTAAGAGTAATTACAGCTCCTTCCATACTATAATTATCACTGCCTTCAATAACACCTGAAATCTCCCCTAGCTTATTTATATTTATAGTTAAGCTTTGTGATAGTTGTGGATCTGTATATATATAGTCTCTTTTTTCCCCAACGAGTATCTCTCTAGCTAACTGGCTACTATTAAAGCCTATACTTGCTTGTCCAGTTTCTGTAGCTTTAAAGACTATAGATGCTAAAGTATGCTGTCCTTGTAAAAGAGAAGAATCTTTATTAAGTCCAAATAATATTTTTGTGACTCCTTCTGAATCTTTAATATCTAGGTTTTGACCACTATAGTCTTGTATATTTATAGTATTTTCTACAAATATATTTTTTTCTATAAGCTGTAATTTTTTACTGTCATAGCTTATTTCAATATCCGCTCCTGCCATATCAAATTCATTAGCTATTATTTCAACAATTACTTCTTCTCCCACCAAACATTCATTGTTATTAACAACAATGCTCAATGAATTCTCTTCAGCATAAACAGGCGAAAAAAGCCCTATGAAAACAATACATACTACCCATATAATATGTAATATCCTTCTCATATCCACACCCCTCGTATAAATTTCCGACAGATACACGGATCTGTCCCTGCCACTGAAAAAGTCTTTGATTTTGTCATTCTGAATGCAACCTAGTGCAATGAAGAATCTTAAAGATTGCTCAAATACTAAGATGATTGCTACACTAAGAATGACATTTTCGAGAGTTTGTCATATTATTTGAATTTCTCAGTACATTCGTCTGTCCTTATGCTTTTATCTTTTACTCGTAACTAGCCCTCACCCTTCTAGTTATACCTATTAAATCCAACTTATCTATAACAGTATCTTCTTTAAGATTGTATAGCCAGTTTTCCTCTATAGCTTGTCCTAATTTATTACAAGCCTCTTTTAAATCCTCAAGGGTATAGTCATCTCCTTGAAACCTACTAAAATCTTCAAATAAAGCCCAATTGCTATAATCTATATTTTCATTTCCTAAATATATATTTTGAGGACCATCTTTAAAGCCCCACCAGTTATTTCTAAAGTCAATAAAATAGTCTCCTGAATAATTTATTCCATAATTAGATTCCTTAAGAATCTTGTTATTATAGAACTTAAGGTTTTCTCCTTGGATATTAATAGTAATATTTCTAACCCCACAAAAGGTATTGTTATATATATTTCCTTCTATTTCTTCCCCTTCATCAATTTTAAATGTATAGTCTGAAAATATGTTTTGTGAGATTTCTAAATTAGTATTTTCAAAGATTATACTTTCGTATTGTCTTGAATCAACGCTGAATTCATTATTGTATAATATTAAAATATTTTTTCCTGGATTTGCTTTCATTTCCAGCTTTGAGTCAAAGATATTACTATCTTTTATGGCTATTCTATATCCGCTTCCTCCAATTATGTTTACAGAAGCTTTTTCTAAAACACTATTAATTATATTTATCTCTTTTGCCTTGCCTTCTATGGCAAATTTATAAAATTGAAAAGATTTTATATGGATATTTTCTAGGGTAAATGATGATATATTATCCGAAAGAGTAAATGCACCTGTTCCAAGAATAGATACTTTATATTCTTCTTTGTTTAGAGATTGAATTTTTACAGATTTGTCTATATAAATAGGAGAGTTTATATTAATAGGATTTGTTATATATACTGTACCGTTTGGATTTACTTGAGATATGGCTTGTTCTAGTGTTGGTGTTTGTCCATTACAATAAACATAGTCAGAGACGGTAGTTTCTTCACCATAGGATGTACCTCCCCAAAGGGCGATAATAAAGAGTACATATACTATGACATTTTTCACCATAGCCCCCCCTTCCTCGCCAAAATTATACCATTTATTCCCTTAATATGGCAAGTAATTTTTTGAATATTCTATTATTTTTTTGTATATGGCAGGTGCACATTTTAGGGATAATGCGACATAAACGTCGCAGGTTAAGGATAAGGTTTAGGTTAAAAGATTAAAACCAGTTGTAGGGGCGACCTGTGGTCGCCTCGGTTGAATGTTAAAACCAAGGCGACCACAGGTCGCCCCTACAGGATATGTTTATGAATATCCGTTCCATGTGTCAAACCGGTTTTTGATCTTGGTTTTAACCTTATCCTTAACCTCAACCTGCGACGTTTACGTCGCATAATTCCTATATAATGCCTTTATATCTTTTCTCATTCAATTAAAAAATCAGGTGGTAATCCACCTGATTTTTTAATTGAATAATCTGCTTACAGATCTATTTTCATATATGCTTTTAATTGCTTCTGCAAATAACTTGGCTACTGATATGGTTTTTATATTTTCTAAGGACTTGTCCTCACTTAATGGAATTGTATCTAGGACTACCATATTCTTTATAACAGAATTTTTTATTCTATCCATTGCAGGGCCTGATAGTACTGGATGGGTACAGCAAGCAAATACCTCTTTTGCTCCAAAGTCTTTTAATGCCTTGGCTCCTTGGGTTATAGTTCCTGCTGTATCTATCATATCATCTATTAAAATTACATTTTTTCCATCTATATCTCCTATAATATTCATTACCTCTGAAACATTTGCTTTGGGTCTTCTTTTATCTATAATTGCTATAGGACAATTTAATAAATTTGCAAAATTTCTTGCCCTTGTTACACTACCTAAATCAGGAGAAACTACTACTAAATCATCTAAATTTATTGTTTTAAAATGTTCAGCTAAAATAGGAACACCTAACAGATGATCTACTGGAATGTTGAAATAACCTTGAATTTGTGAAGCATGTAAATCCATTGTCAAAACACGATCTGCTCCGGCAGCTGTAATTAAATCAGCTACAAGCTTGGCAGTTATTGGATCTCTAGCCTTAGCTTTTCTATCTTGACGAGCATAACCATAATAGGGCATTACAGCTGTTATTCTCCCAGCAGAAGCCCTTTTTAAGGCATCTATCATAATAAGAAGCTCCATTAGATTCTGATTAACTGGAGCACAAGTGGATTGAACCACAAATACATCTGATCCCCTAACAGTTTCATTGATATTTACAGCAATTTCTCCATCACTAAAAGAACCTACTTCTGCATCCCCTAGCTTTGCTCCTAAATGTTTACAAATATTCTCAGCAAGATATCTACTTGCATTGCCTGAAAAAACTTTAATATCACTACCATTGATATTCATTTGTATCCTCCTTATTTAATCTTTCTTTAGTATACCTTTCTTTTCAACCCATCCTAATTTGTTTACTTGTCTTTCTCTAGCAATGGACAATGCTCCTTCTGGGACTTCCGAAGTTATAGTTGATCCAGTTGCTACATACCCATATTTTTTTACAGTAACAGGTGCAACTAGATTAGTATTACTTCCTATAAAAGCATTATCCTCTACTATTATTTTATATTTATTTTTACCATCATAATTCACAAAAACAACTCCACAACCTATATTTACATTTTTCCCAACTTCTGCATCTCCTATGTAAGCAAGGTGTGAAGCTTTTGAACCATCTCCTATAATAGAATTCTTTACTTCAACGAAATCTCCTATTTTTACATTTCTACCCAATTTACTTTTCGGTCTCAGATAAGCATATGGTCCAATGCTACAATTATCATCTACAGTGCTTTCTATTATAGTAGAGCTTTGGATTTGAACTCTATTACCTAGGGTTGAATTTTCGATTCTCGAATTATGGCCAATTATACAATCTTCACCAACTCTTGTTTTTTCTTTAAGTATTACCCCAGGATAAATTATTGTATCACCACCTACACTTACACTCTTGTCAATATAAGTATTTTGTGGGTCTATTATTGTAACCCCTTGATCCATTAAATCAGATAATATCTTTTTCTGCATAATATTTTGTGCTTCTGCTAACTGTTTTTTTGAGTTGATACCCATTATTTCATCATTATCTTCAATTTTATAAGCTCCAACCTTAAGCCCTTTTGCCCTAAGTATCTCTAAAACATCAGTTATATAATACTCTCCTTGAGAATTATCATTTGTAAGCTCAGCTAAAGCCTTTTTAAGTGAGCTTGAATTATAACAATACATACCTGAATTAATTTCAGTTATAAATCTCTCTTCCTCGTTAGCGTCCTTATGTTCAACTATCTTTAATACATTTCCTTTAGTGTCTCTAACGATTCTACCATATCCAGTGGGATCTTTAAATTCAGCTGTTAGAACAGTTGCTTCATACCCACCTTGATAGTGAAACTCTATTAATTCTTTTAATGTCTTTCCTGTAATCAAAGGAGTATCCCCACACAATAGTAGTACATATCCTTCATCTGGTAGCTTTTCCTTGGCTTGAATTACTGCATGACCAGTACCCAGCTGTTCATGCTGCCATGCCAGCTGTATATTTTTATCATCCAGTGAGTTTTTAACTACATCCCCACCATGTCCAACAACAGCTACTATTTTTTCAGTTTCAGCTTCCTTGGCAGCGTCTATCACATGCTGAACCATAGATTTTCCGCAAACTTTATGAAGTACCTTTGGAATCTTTGATTTCATCCTAGTGCCAGCTCCAGCAGCCAATATTACAGTTGTAATCTTATTCATTTCTAGCCACTCCCTGCATTGAAATTTTAGAGTATATGTAATATAGATCTATTATAATATTATCCGAACATTAGTATATCACTTTTTCTGCTAAAGCAAAAGAATGTAATAATGGACAAAACAAAAAACCCCCTGAGAAAATTATCATACATTTCCACATGGAGGTCACCTTGCATGTTCTCCTGTTAAGTTTTGAAAAGAGTAAATATCTAAAAAACTACTCTTCCTGATCTTTAACCTTTTCATATTCTTCAAATATTGCTTCTTGAAGTCTGGTTCTTGTTTCTGAGTTAATGGGATGAGCGATATCTCGAAAGTCTCCTTCACCCATTTTTCTACTAGGCATTGCAATGAATAGTCCGTTCTGTCCTTCAATGATTTTTATATCGTGTACTACGAATTCATTGTCAAAAGTTACTGATACTATAGCCTTCATCTTGCCTTCATCATTTATCTTTCGTATCCGTACATCAGTAACCTCCATATTTTCACCACCTTCCTTGTCAAACTTATAAGATATTTTACATATTCTCCGAAAATTGGCAATTCCCTTCTTTTTCTTTAAAAAATGTAAAAAATCTTATTTTTCACTTGACAAGGTCTTCATTTGGGTGAATTTTAATTTTCCCAGTGATTTCATCTACACCCTCCAGAATTAACAATGGAATATAAGCATTAACAAGTTTATTTCTTGGCTCCCTTGTGGAAATCATAACTCCTATTCCCTTGACACAAGCATCAAATTCCTTCATCATATCCATCATTCCTCTAGCAGTTCCTCCTGCTTTCATAAAATCATCTATTATTATTACATTAGAGCTATTTTTCATAGCTCTTTTACTTATGGACATAGTTTGAATTTTGCCTGTAGAGCCAGAAATATAGTTTATACTAACTGTAGAACCTTCTGTCACTTTACTATCTCGTCTTAAAATAATCAAAGGTATATTGAGGGCATTAGCTGTCATCAATGCTATAGGAATACCTTTAGTTTCCACAGTTACAACATAGTCTATCTCTTGTCCAATAAACTGGGTTGCAAAAATTTCTCCTAACTTTCTTACTATAGCTGGATTATAGATTATATCTGCCATATATAGAAAAGAACCTGGTATTATTCTATTTATATCCTCTAGCTTAGCACATACATCCTCTAAAACAAGTTTATTCCTTTCTTTACTTGACAAAGGTACATACTTTACCCCTCCAGAAGCACCTGTTATTGTTTCTATTTTTCCAAGCTGAAGTTCCTCCATTAGCTTTTTTGCCACTACTATATCTTCGCTAATAGTTGATTTTGCAACATTAAATTTATCAGTAAAAAAACTCAATGTAAACATTTCACTTGGGTCATCACACAATATCTTTATCAAAGCACCAATTCTTTCATTTCTTTTTAATTTCATCTTATGCCTCATTTCCGAATCTTTTTATGTTTATTATATAATAATATTCGCTTTTTAAAAATTATTCAATAGTTTTATTCACTCTTTTAAGATTTATAATGTATGATATAATTTGACTATATTCTTTGCAAGTTTTTAAACTTTAAGAATATACATATAACAATGTATAAATTTGGCAATAATACATTGTAGTATAAATTTTATTATTGGAGGATATTATGGTTCAATTTGATTTTAATAATGATATTAAACACATTCACTTTATAGGAATAGGTGGCATTAGTATGAGTGCCATTGCTGAAGTACTATTAAATTTAGGATATACTATCTCTGGTTCAGATATGAGCCCCTCAAAAATTGTAGATAAGCTTAGAACTAAAGGTATAACAGTACAAATAGGGCATAGTGAAAATAACATTTCAGATTGTGATTTAATTGTTTACACAGCTGCTATTAAAAATAATAATCCTGAATTATTAAAAGCTAAATCATTAAATATCCCTATAGTTGATAGAGCACAAATGTTAGGTCTTTTAATGAAAAGTTTTTCAGAAAGTGTTGCTGTAGCTGGAACTCATGGAAAAACCACTACTACTTCAATGATCTCTCTTATCTTAGAGCATAGTAAATTTGAGCCTACTATTATGATAGGCGGGGAGTTAGACGAAATAGGTGGAAATGTTAAAATCGGTGGTACTGATTATTTTGTTACCGAAGCTTGTGAATATGTTGAAAGCTTTTTAAAGTTCTTTCCAACTATGGGTATTATACTAAATATTGATGAAGATCACCTAGATTATTTTAAAGATATAAATCATATAATACAGTCTTTTACTAAATTTGCTAAACTTATTCCAAAAAACGGATATCTTATAGCCTTTAATGATGATGAAAATATTAGACCGCTTCTATCTACATTAGACTGCAATATTATTACATATGGAGACAATAGCGACAGTGATTTTCAAGCTAGAAATATCTCTTATAATGAAAAAGGCTACCCTACTTTTGATGTCTATTACAAAGAGGATCGCATAGGTAAATTTAATCTTAGTGTTTTAGGAAAACACAATATTAACAATGCCCTTGCAGCAATAGCCTGTTGTTATACTTTAAAAGTCCCTATGAATAATATTATTAATAGCCTAAATGCCTTTAAGGGAACTCATAGACGTTTTGATATTATCGGAGAAGTAAATGATATCACTGTTGTAGATGACTATGCTCATCATCCCACTGAAATAAAAGCTACCTTGGAGGCTACATCAAAGTATCCTCATAATAGAGTTTGGTGTGTTTTTCAATCTCACACATATACTAGAACAAAGGCATTATTTAAAGATTTTGCATCTTCCTTTGATAAAGCAGATAAAATAATAATAACTGATATTTATGCTGCTAGAGAAAAGGATACTGGAGAAGTTAGTCCAAAAGACTTATCCAAGGAAATATGCAAGTACAATAAAGACAGCCAGTATATAAGTGATTTTAATGAAATAGCTAAATACATAAAAGATAATATTGAACCTGGTGATGTAGTATTAACTATGGGTGCAGGTGATGTATATAAGGTTGGAGAGATTCTTCTTGATTTACTAAAGTAATTTTAAAAATGTGGTAGCATAAAGCTACCACATTTTTAAATTAATCAGTTATAGGCATTCTTATAGTTGCCTTAAACAAATCGCCATCTATATCTATGTCAAAACTTCCCTTTTGAACCTCAATTAAGCTTTTAGCAATTGACAATCCTAATCCACTTCCTTGGCTACTTCTAGCTTCATCTCCCCTTTTAAAGCGTTCCATTAATTCTTCTGAAGAAATATTTAGTTCATATGCTGAAATGTTTTTAATTGTTAATACCAATTCATTTTCTACATTTTTTATATCTATATACACCCTAGATTCTTTTAAGGCATATTTGAATATATTAGATAGCAGATTTTCTATAGCCCTCCATAATAATTTACCATCTGCATTAATATATATCTTGTCCTTAGGCTGATTTATCTTAAACTCTAACTGGGATTCCTCAATTTTATGGTTAAGCTCCCCTATTCCCTGGGTTATTAGAGATGTAATATCTATTCTCTCTTTTTGTACTGGAATACTTCCACTAGATGCTTTTGCTGCTTCAAATAAATCCTCGGTTAATATCTTTAACCTTTGAGATTTTTGATCTATAACATCAATATATTTTTCAGCTTGTGATTTATCCTCTTCTTTTTTTAATAAATCAACATATGTGATAATAGAAGTAAGAGGTGTTCTTATATCATGGGAGACATTAGTTATTAATTCAGTTTTTAACCTTTCACTTTTAAGTTCATTATCTACCGCTTTATTTAAACCTTCTGTTATACTATTAATATCTGATGCCAGTTTGGAGAACTCGCCTTCTCCTTTAATCTTTATTTCATGGTGAATATCTCCTTCTTTTATTCTCTCTACACCATTCTTTATGGCTATAAACTCTTTTACTCTATTATTTGCTAACCATAAAGCTATCCCGATAGTTATTGGGAACATAAAGAATGTGGCTGCAGCTAATATAGGGTAGCCGATTATTATTACAGCTATCTTTATACCTATACTTCCATTACTATATATATCCTGAACAAAGCTAAATAATTTTTGAAAAACTCCATAGATTGCTGTATGCTTTAAAAATGTCTTATTTTTAAAGTGCTTTACTAATGATAATACTAATATTAATCCCAATGGAGCAATTAACCCCGTTATTGGAATTACAATTTTATGAATATCTTTAATTTGTACTACTTGTAATAATGCAAACCACAGCGTAATAAGTCCTGCACATAATACTAAATTAATATCATTGTATATCCGATCTACTGAATTTAAATGTACCTGTTTATCATCACATGACCTTCTACCTATAATTAAAATCAAATATAAAAATGATAATACTAGTCCTAATAAAAACCCACCTGTTCTATATATACTATTTGTAGCAGCTACTTTATCTTCTTTCCATGTTTCAATCCTCGGATTTAAAAATTCATCTGAAAAGGCTATATACATGGCATTATCATTAGAATCTATCTCATTGGAATTTGATCCATTTGAGTAATAATAATCATTGTTTTTAGTAAGCCAGTATTGCAAAGTATTTCTTTCAATGTCTTTTGGGTAGACTTCTTCTTCAAATCTATCAAGAATAAAATATGATGGAAAAGATTTAAAATAACCTTTTCCCATATTTTTGCTATTTGTTAATATGCTTTCTCCATCACTAGCATAATACATAACCCCTTTATAATTCTCTAGCTTTCTCAAAAGTGTTCTATATTCTTTTAAATCTTCATTTATAATTCTATTTTTAGCTTCTAAAATTTTATCCTCATATACTTCTTTAAATATTTCATGATTTTCCTCTTCACTTAAATTAGGATTGTATTCTTTAGAATTATCTGTAAAATGATAAAATAAATCTTCTTTTTTTACAGAAATTTCATTTTCATCAATAGTAGCTCCACTTTTAATGTTTTCTTCACTTTTATATTCTAATGCCAGTCTTGTCACAATTCTTGTTATATTCTCTGCCTCTGTTCTAAATGCTAAGCTCTCATAGTAATTATCTTCATAAATAATATCAAAATTACCACGACCTAATATTACTGTATTTACAAATGAGGTTATTGCTCCAGTAAAACATACTATTACAATTATAAACGCAATGATTTTTGCTGTATATGAATGGCTATAGCTTTTCAACTTTGTATCCAATTCCCCACACCACCTTTAAATATTTTGGTTCTTTAGGATTTATTTCAATTTTTTCCCTTATTTTTCTTATATGAACTGCCACTGTATTTTCTGGATTAAAAGCAGTTTCCTTCCATACCTTTTCATATATCTCATCTATAGAATATATTCTCCCTGCATTAGCAGTTAACAGCTTTAATATTTTATATTGTACTGGTGTAAGCTGTACCTCTTCACCATCTACAGTTATACACTTACTTTCATCATCAATCACTAGTCCTCCAGTTTTATATACATTGTCTTTCTTCTCTAAACTACCTAAGGATGTATATCTTCGTAGCTGAGATTTAACACGGGCGATTAATTCCAAAGGATTAAATGGCTTTGTTATATAGTCATCTGCTCCCATATTTAACCCCATAATTTTATCTGTATCCTCTGACTTTGCGGAAAGCATAATCACTGGTATACTCTTATTTTCTCTTATCTTCATTGTAGCCCTTAGCCCATCCATTTGAGGCATCATAATATCCATTATTATAAGATGAATATCATTTTTTTCAATAATTTCAAGAGCTTCTAATCCATTATAGGCCTTTAAAACATGATAACCTTCATTCTCTAAATATATTTTTATTGCATCTAGTATTTCCTTATCATCATCACATACTAATATATTCACGTTATACCACCTCTACAGCTAAATTTAAATATCATATCACACCTACAGTTTTTGTTCTTAAGGTAATGATACCAATCAAATCTTAAGCTTATCTCTATACAAATCTTAAGAATTTCTTAAGTTGATAGATTCATATTAAAAAAGAACTCTTTTTATAGAGTCCTTTTTTGCTTATATTAAATTTCCCCAGTCTAAAACTTTTTTAGTCTAAACATTTAACATACTCATTATTGCTTCTCCAATTTTTTCACTATAATAAGCTTGTCCATTGTATATAATTTGGTTTTCGTATATTTCTACCTTGTGCTCTTTACCATTAACAGTAAAGAACATTGTATATACTAGCTCTTCCCCTATCAGAGGTGTATCTATAGGTTTTTTTTCTGCTGAAATAATATATCTAGGTATTTCCACATGATAAAAAGTATCATCTTCTATATCAAAGTTATCATCCTCTGCATCTATTACAATCTTATTAGATTTAAGTAAATATTGGAACTCATCTATAGAATGACTATTTTCAACTGAGTACATATCGATTATATACTCCCAAAGAGAGCTTTTGTATTTGTAATAAGTAATACTATCTCCTGAATCCATAGCTAAAACTTCTTTATTTATTAAGCTTATGGAATACTCCTTATCATTTGTTTTTATATCCATATAATAGTCTGGATAGCTTCTTGGCATATTCATTACTTCATTTTCCCCTATGGGAGTTTCTAAATATATCTCTTTTTCTAGCTCTTCAATTTCTTTAGGAGATAGCTTCCACTTAAGCCCTTCATCTTTACTCAATATTTTAATACTATTAGCTTGATGGAATACATCCTGTTTATTATATTTAACCATATACACTTCTTCTAGTTCAGTAATTAAGTCCTTAAGCCCTTCATTTTCCACGGAATATAATGCTATTTCTTCAGGTCTTTCAAGCAACAAATAGCTTTTATTCAACTTCAATTTTATATTTTTATTTTTTATATGTACAGCATATAAATAAGATATTTCAGTGTTATTACTAGTAACTATGTATTTAACAGAGTGATTTTCAAATATGTTTGCTGCAACATCTATTTCATCTTCATTAAGCTCTATAATATCATTTGATCCATAGTAGCTTTCTATAAAAATATCATCTTCAGTACTAAAAAAATCTTTGAAATCATAAATTTCAGCATCTTTATCCGTATTTTCAGTTTTAACCTCATCTACTTGCTCTAAAGCTAAATCTGTTTTTTGCTTACTATTAGTGATCTGAAAGGAAATTACTGCGGCAATAAGGGTTATAAGTATGAGAAAGCCAATAAGAAAATAGCGACTTTTTCCCTTCCCTTCTTTCATATATTCTCACTCCTATTCTTTTGCATTTCAAAAGGACATAAATAAAAAATCAACTATAATTTAAACTATATTTTTATGTTTCATAACATTTAATATTCCACATGAATTTGTTTAATCCTCTTATAGAATATTATAATTATTATTTCCAATTTTTTCTTATATATAAGGGGTAAGAAAAAGTTAGTGGTTAGTGGTTAGTAGCTAGTAGCTAGTAGCCAGTAGCCGTTAGCAGTTAGCAGTTAAGAGCTAATTGTCAATAGAAAAGGCAACCAAGGTTGCCTTTAGAAAATCTTTAGTCCTCTTTATCTTTTTTGTAGATTTGTTTGATTAATTCTTCTGAGGCTTGAGCATCGTGTAGGAAATATGAAACTCCGCCCGTCATAGTGGCACTTCCTGGTAAAGAATATGTGTTCATATTCTCACTTTTCATTCCCACTGCTCCTGTAGCAAATTTAATAATATCTGTTAAGGACATATCTGTCTTAATATGATTAAATGCTGTATTAGCCACAACAGGAAGTCTAAAGCCCAAAGCTTTTGCCATGGCAGCTTTTACAAATTGTTGTTGAGCCTTCATTCTACCTAAGTCACCATCAGGGTATCCTTTTCTAAATCGTAAGAATTGCACTGCTTTATCCCCTTTTAATACTTGTGTTCCCTTAGAGATTTGAATGTGTAAGGGAGGGTCAGCTTTTGGATCATCATAGTTCATATCTATGGGTACATTTATTTTAACTCCCCCTAGAGAATCTACAATTCTGGCAACACCTGTATATGTTACTCTTACATGGTGATTAATCGGTACTCCACCTAATATATCACTAATAGAATCCATAGTTTCTTTAGCACCACCATCACCGTATGCTGCATTTATTTTCTTTTTATCAGCAGCATTATGTCCTTCTCTGTGGTAGTAAGTGTCTCTAGGTATGGATATTAAATCTAAGTCATTAGTTTCAGGATCAAAGCTAGCAAGTATAATAGTATCCGTTCTTGGTCCCTCCATACCCATTAAGAGTATATTAATTCTTTTACTAGCTTCTACAAGCTTTTCAAATTCAGTTTTTTCTGCCTCTGGTTCACTATCTACAATTTCTATATCCGTATCAGCTTCAAAACCCTCGCTAATTGGAGGTTCATATACCTTAGAGAAGGTCCAAAGTCCCGCTCCCATGGCAACTGCAAAAAATACAAAGGCTATAGTAAATATTTTTAAGAATGTTTTCATATTATACCCCTTTCAGGATCATTTTCCAAACTTTATTCTATCATAAATATCTTATTAACTAAATTAAATTTGTATTACAAAACTTATTTTATCTCATATGTAGTAAGACGTAATTTTTTTAGTTTTGTTTCATATTAACTTATTTTTTTATAAAATTCAAGGTAAAACCCCATCTAATGTGGGGATGGGGTTTATTTAATAGAATTCATCTTTAGAAATTAAATCCTCATATGTTTCTCCTCTTACAACAATTTTTGCTTCACCATTTCTTACAAATATCACAGGAGGTTTTGCAATTCTGTTGTAATTACTAGACATAGTGTAGTTGTATGCTCCTGTATTTAATACACATAATATATCCTTAGATTCCACCTCAGGCAAAAGTATATTTTTAATTATAATATCACCAGATTCACAACATTTTCCAGCTATTGTCACCTGATTTTTAGCAGTGCTGTTCATTTTATTTGCAACAACTGCCTCATATTTAGCATCATACAGGGCTGTTCTTGGATTGTCTGTCATCCCTCCATCTACAAATACATAACGCTTACCCCCATAGGTATCCTTTATTCCTCCTACAGTATATAGAGTACACCCAGCATTAGCTACAATAGCCCTTCCAGGTTCTATCATAATTTTAAGCTTGGGTAAGTTAGAAGCCTTTAATTCATCTTCAATTATGATTAGCATATTCTTTAATAGCGTTTTTATATTTACAGGCTTATCTCCTTCAAAATAGTATACTCCAAAACCGCCTCCTAAATTTAGTTCCTCTGTTGTAAAGTCACAGTCCCTTTTCATTTTTTTCATAAAATCAACCATTACTTCAGCAGTGGAATAAAAAGACTTTTCTTCAAATATTTGTGAGCCTATATGACAATGAAAGCCTTTTAATGTAATAGTAGAGCTTTCCTTGCAAAGCTTTATTATACTACAAACTTTTTTGTCATATATGGACTCTCCAAACTTTGAATCATGTTTTGCTGTTTGTATATATTCATGTGTATGAGCATCTATCCCTGGATTAACTCTTAATAAGATATCTGCATTTTTATTTAACTGAATACACAGTTTTTCAAGTCTTTCTATTTCATGTATATTATCTGCAATAATCCTACCTACACCATGCTCTAATGCCATTTGAAGTTCATCATTAGTTTTATTATTACCATGAAAATAAATCTTACTTGTAGGAAATCCTGCTTTTATAGCTGTATATAGCTCTCCCCCTGAAACTACATCAAGGCTGAGACCTTCTTGCTCAACTAAAGTACACATAGCCAGATTTAAAAATGCTTTAGAAGCATATATAACCTCAGTATCTAATCCATCTTTAACAAAATTATTTCTAAATTTCTTACAATTATCTCTAATATGTTCTTCGTCCATTACATATAATGGAGTTCCAAACTTTTCAACTAAATTAGACGCCTTGCAACCTCCAACTACTAATTGTCCGTTTTTATCAATATTCATAGTTCCATGTAGCCTCATCCTTTTTTCTCCTCCATTATTTATTTATTTCTATATTCTCTCTTTTTAAAATCAATATATGTAAGCTTTTTTTATAATTGCCTAACTTCTATTATATTATATCTTTAAGTAAATATATACATTTTTTGTATTCTATCACGGTGACATTTCCTTGTCAATTTATAGGAACCTTTCTATATATAAGTGAAGTTTTATGATCTTGTATATTGGTATATCTATTACATTAACTGATTTAAGACTTATAAATGAACCTTGTATATTTTTCAGAATTTTTTCAATTGTACTGGTTATTCTTGCAATTTTCGGGACAAGTATGATATACTATTGATAGTTTTTATCTATTACAATAATTTAATATTAAAGGAGAGGATTTTTTAATGCAGAAAACTCCAAGAAAAATTACCTTTGGAGAGTCACTTTTAGTTATAGCTTTCTTAATTGTTTCCCTAGCCCTAACTATTATGAAGTGGGAAGGGGACGCACACATACCAATTTTAGCTGCCACTGTATTTGCTGCACTTGTAGCAGTTAGAGCAGGCTACAAGTGGGAGGATATCGAAAAAGGTATCATTGAAAGTATCCAAATGTCTATGCAGGCAATACTTATTCTTGCAATTATAGGTTCACTTATTGGTACTTGGATTCTTTCGGGTACAGTACCCTCAATGATTTACTATGGGTTACAGATTTTATCCCCAGGCATTTTCTTAATAGCAACATGCCTTATTTGTGCAATCGTATCTTTATCCACTGGAAGCTCTTGGACTACAGCAGGAACAGTGGGTATAGCTCTACTAGGAATCGGTGGAGGTCTTGGTATGCCCCTTCCACTAGTTGCTGGTGCTATTATATCTGGAGCATATGTTGGTGATAAAATGTCACCTCTTTCTGATACTACCAACCTAGCACCTGCTATGGCAGGAGCTGATCTATTTGATCATATAAAACATATGGCCTTAACTACGGGGCCAAGCTTAGTAATATCTTTAATACTATATGGTATTTTAGGTATGCGATATGCTGGTCAAGAGTTAAATGTAGGGGAAATTACTGAATTATTAACGACACTTAATCAAAATTTTAATATAAGCCCATGGCTTTTAATTCCACCTATTTTAGTAATTATAATTGTTGTATTAAAAGTACCTGCTATACCTGGATTAATAGGTGGTGTAGTTTTAGGCGGCTTGTTTTCAGCTTTCTTCCAAGGAGCTGGCATGAGTGCTATTATAGATGCTGCTCATTATGGGTTTGTTTCAGAAACAGGAATTGTAGCTGTTGATGAACTGTTGACTCGTGGTGGATTAGACAGTATGATGTGGACTATTTCCCTTATTCTTATAGCAATGTCCTTCGGTGGAATTCTTGAAAAGACAGGTATGCTTGAGGCTATAGCAGAAAAAATACTTTCTCTTGTACAGAGCACAGGTTCTTTAGTATTAGCAACAGTATTTACTTGCATCTTTACAAACTTTGTAGCAGGAGATCAATATTTATCAATAGTAATACCTGGTAGAATGTACAAGCCTATGTATGATCAAAAGGGATTACATCCTAAAAATCTTTCTAGAGTTTTAGAGGATGCTGGTACATTAACCTCTGCTTTAGTTCCTTGGAATACATGTGGTGCATTTATGTATAGTACCTTAGGCATTTATCCTTTTGCATATCTTCCTTATGCCTTCTTGAATCTATTGAATCCTTTGATTTCAATAGTATATGGTTATACGGGCATCACAATGGAATACCTGCCCAAAAATACACCTGAAACTCAAGAGTAATACACTTAAAATAGTTTGAATTTACTGTAGGTACGAATTAATTCGTACCTACTTTTTATTTTTTGTAATAATATCGTCTAAATGAAATATCTTTTTATAAGGATAATTTGAGGAGGGATATTTATGAGTATTTTTGATAAGGTAAAAAAAGGTATGATTGATAGTACAAAGACTATAAAGGAAATCTCATCAGAAATGACTGAAACAACAAGACTCAAGGTTGCCATTTCCAAGGAAAAAGCACAGCTAGAAGAACTTTATTATAATCTCGGAAAAATTCTTTATACTGCCTATGAAAACAATATAAATACAAAGGAACTACCAGAGGTAGTAGTTACTGCACTTAGAGTACTAAAAGAAACCAATACCAGAATTTCTGAGTATGAACAAAGAATTGAGTTTTTAAAAGGTATATTAAAGTGCAAGCAGTGTGGATGGGAAGTGGAAGAAGATGCAAGATTTTGTTCCAATTGCGGTAACAAGCTAACTTTTATTCTTTATAAGTCTGTTGAAGAAAGTCCAGTTTCAGAAGATTCCCTAGAGGAAACTGAAGCTGTTGAATGTGACACTTTGGATGAAGATAATAGTGAAGATGAGGATGAGGAATGAAGGTAGGTACAAATTAATTCGTACCTACAGTTTAAACTATCTTATAGAAGAGCCTGAGTTGTAATAAACTCAGGCTTTTCTTTATTTTCAAAGACCTATCCTTTGGGAATACATACGTATGTATATTATTTGAATTATTCTAGTTTAAATATATTTATAATATGTTAGAATATAGGTAATAATTTCCTTAAGGAGTGATGAGAAATGAAAATTAAATTTTTAGGACATGCTTGTTTCTATGTAGAAGATGGAAATTTCAAAGCATTAATTGACCCTTTTTTGACAGGAAACCCTAAGGCAGCAGCAGATCCAAATGATTTTGATGACCTATCCCATATTTTTGTAACTCATGGTCATAGCGACCATATTGGAGATACTATCTCTATAGCTAAAAATACTAATGCTACAGTAATAACAAATCACGAAATCTCAAAATATTTAATCGGCAAAAATGTTACAACTCATGCAATGCACATAGGAGGAAGAAATAAATTTGATTTTGGAACAGTAAAAATGACTCCTGCTCTTCATGGTTCAGGTATAGAAGAAAATGGCATGATATATGGAGGTAATCCCTGTGGTTTTGTCATTGAAATCAATGGTAAAAAGCTATATCATGCAGGTGATACTGGATTAACCATGGATATGAAACTACTAGAGATTGAAAATATTGACGTAGCTATACTTCCTATCGGCGGGAACTTCACTATGGATATTGAAGATGGTATTCGAGCTGTGGAATTTATTAAGCCTAAAAAGGTAATACCTATGCACTATGATACCTTCCCCCTTATTGAAACTTCTACAGAAGACTTTAAAAGTAATGTAAAAAATGCAGAAGTTATTATATTAAACCCTGGCGAATCATTAGATTTTTAGTTTAAATTTCTATATATAAAATCCCCATAGTTTAGGAGAACACTCAAAAGTCAAAAAATAAAATAAACCTTCGAAAATGTCATTCTGAGTGGAACGAAGAATCTGTGTATTTGTATAGCCTTCAAGATTCTTCATTCCACTTAGTTATATTCAAAATGACAAAATGGAAGACTTTTTATTCCTTATTTATTATAGTTTAGTTAATTCTCCCTCTATGCCTATCTTTATTTTATATAGTGGTACAGATACACCAGAGTCTTTTATTGCCTTTTCTACAGCATTTACAATTCCAGTACAGCATGGCACCTCCATAAAAGCAACCGTTATACTATTTAGGTTATTAAACTTAATTATTTGTATTAGTTTTTCTGTGTAATGCTTAATATCATCTAGCTTTGGACAACCCACCACGACCTTTTTACCCTTTAGTATATCTAAATGATAATTGGGATAAGCAAAGGGAACACAGTCAGCAGTAACTAATAGGTCTGCATCTTGGAAATATGGGGCCGTAGGTGGAACTAATGCCAACTGTACTGGCCATTGAGATAACTGAGGCTTTATTTTAACCTCAATATCTCCACTCTCTACAACTGTAGTACTAGATTTGGTGGAGCTTTTAATAGTCTTTGAGTGAGTTCCTGGACATCCACAAGCTGTGGGAGTATGGATTGGTAGACCTTCCACTTTTTTAGTTTTCTCCAACTCATTTAGATGAACTTCTACAGCCTCTTCATCAAAGCTATCTGCTTCTCTTTCGATTATAGTTATTGCATCTAGTGGACAATCTCCAAGACATGCACCCAATCCATCACATAAATTATCTGATCTTAACTTTGCTTTACCATCGATAATTTCAATTGCACCCTCTGCACAAGATGGAACACAAAGCCCGCACCCATTACATTTTTCTTCATCTATAAAAACAATTTCTCGTTTTGCCATTAACTTTTCCTCCTTCTTTTACTGTATTGATTACAGTATAAACTTTTTTAAAATAAAACTCTGTGATAAAAATCAAATGATATAAATTAATTCCCTGAAGAATGATAATTAATAAACAAAAATATTTACCAAAAAATTTGTTAAAATAAATGCAAAAAAGGTATAGACAAAATTCCTCCTAGGCTTTATAATGTTCATTGTGACTATAAAGAACTTGATACTGCATGGATAATCACTTGTGAATATTTTCTTGCAAAATATATTTAAGAACAGTGATTTGACATGACTCTAGAGAGATTCTATTCTATAGAGCATCAAATTTTAACTGATCATGCAGGAAGCTTTTAAAGTACTGCTTTGTTCTTTTTACATGGTCAATAATTTTTGAAAGGAGGATATATTATAATGAATATATTATCATATACACTAATAACTGGAGCGTTAGTTTATGCAGCTTTTTTTCCAGCTTATGCTTATTTTAAGCATACAAGAGCATAAGTAATAGATAATCAAACTTAAACCCACACTAATTAGTGTGGGTTTAACTACTTTTTAATTTTATTTTTGGTATATCCTCTCATTAAACTGGATAAAAATATATTAAGAATCTTCTTTAAAAGTTTGTTATAACTGCAATTTTAGTATATAATTTAGTTAAGTATGCTTAAATATTAGGATTGGAGTGTTTGGATTGAAAATACCAGAATTGAGAATCGGAGATTTGGTAGCCAAAATCCCCATTGTGCAGGGAGGCATGGGTGTAGGGGTCTCTCTATCTAACTTAGCTTCAGCCGTTGCCAATTGTGGGGCAATAGGCGTTATTTCAGGTGTAGAACCTGGATTTGATCTGCCTAATTATTATACTGATAAAGCTCAAGCTAATTTAGATGGTTTAACATACCATATTCGCAAGTCTAAAGAATTGTCCCCTCAGGGGATACTAGGAGTTAATATAATGACGGCATTAAGTAACTTTGAAGATATGGTTAAAGTTGCTGTTAAAGAAAAAATTGATATTATTTTTTCTGGTGCTGGAATGCCTATGAAACTTCCTGAACTTGTTAAGGGTTCAATGACAAAAATTGCTCCCATAGTATCTTCTGGAAAGGTTGCTGCCCTCATATGTCGACAGTGGGATAGAAAGCATCGTTATTTGCCTGATGCAATAGTTGTAGAGGGGCCAGAGGCTGGTGGACATCTTGGTTTTTCTTTAGAACAAATAGAAAACAACGAAAAATTTTCTCTTAAAAATCTAATTTCTGAAGTTTTAGAGGCAATTAAACCCTTTGAAGAAAAGTATGAAAAAAAGATTCCTATTATTGCAGGTGGTGGCATATTTGATGCTGACGATATGGCTGAAGTTTTCAAGGCAGGAGCTTCTGCAGTACAGATGGGAACTCGATTTGTAGCTACTTATGAATGTGATGCTTCTGATGCTTTTAAAAAAGCCTATCTTGACGCTACTGAAGATGATGTAGTTATTATAAAAAGTCCGGTAGGAATGCCAGGAAGAGCAATCAAAAATGGCTTTATTGATAAGGTTTACAGCCAAGGAAAGCCTAAGGGAATAAAGTGTATTAATTGTTTAAAGCCTTGTAATCCCAAGGAAACACTTTATTGTATAGCTGATGCTTTGATTCAAGCTCAGAGAGGAAATTTAGATAGTGGATTTGCATTTGCAGGATCTCAGGTTCATAGGATTTCAAAATTAACTTCCGTAAAGGATTTAATAGATGAATTAATAACTGATTTAAGGGAAAAATAAGAAGCGTATAGCTTCTTATTTTTTTATATTTAGTATTAAGTTTCACTTTATATCTTAAAGTTTATATATGTAGATTGTATTTTGTATCCACTATGTGTTACAATGGCATGTGGATATTTAATTAGAGAGGAAGTATTTGATGAATCGAAATGATATTAGAAATATTGCAATAATTGCCCATGTTGACCATGGTAAAACGACGATGGTTGATGAAATGCTTAAACAAAGTGGTATCTTCCGAAGTAATGAACATGTGGATACTCGAGTAATGGATTCTAATGACCTAGAAAGAGAAAGAGGTATTACAATCTTATCTAAAAATACCTCTATATCATACAAGGATATAAAAATAAATATCATTGATACGCCAGGACATGCAGACTTTGGCGGAGAAGTTGAAAGAATTATGAAGATGGTAGATGGAGTATTACTTTTAGTGGATGCCTTTGAAGGCCCTATGCCTCAAACTAGATTTGTATTAAAAAAAGCCCTTGAGTCAGGACTAAAGCCTGTAGTTGTAATAAACAAGATTGATAGACCTGATGCAAGAAGTGAAGAAGTAGTTGACAAGGTATTAGACTTGTTTATTGATTTAGGTGCAGATGATACCCAATTAGATTTTCCTGTTATTTATGCCTCTGCCAAGGAAGGCATTTCCAAGTGTTCTTTATCAGACTCTAATACTGATATGAAACCTTTGTTTGACATAATTATCGAAGAAGTTCCTGCTCCAGTGGGTCAATTAGAAAATGGACTACAGTGTATGATTTCTTCAATAGATTATGATAAGTATGTAGGTAGAATTGGAATTGGTAAAATAACCCGGGGCAGCATCAAAAAAAATCAGGAAGTTGTGCTTTGTACTTCTAGGGAAAGATTTGTTAATTTTAGAATTAGTAAACTTTATACCTTCCAGGGTTTAAAACGAGTTGAAATAGAAGAAGCTCAGTTTGGTGAAATAATAGCTTTTTCTGGAACTGATGATATAAATATCGGTGAAACTATTTGTTCAACTGACAATATAGAGCCTCTCCCTTTTATAAAAATTGATGAACCAACAATTTCTATGAATTTTATTGTTAATGACAGCCCTTTTGCTGGACGTGAAGGAACTTATGTTACTAGCAGACATTTAAAAGATAGATTGGAAAAAGAGCTTTTATCTAACGTAGCTCTTAAAGTTCAAGAAACAGATTCTGCTGATTCTTTTAATGTATCTGGTCGTGGTGAATTACATTTATCTATTTTAATAGAAACTATGAGAAGAGAAGGCTATGAATTCTCTGTTTCAAGACCAGAGGTAATATATAAAAAAATTGATGATGTCCTTTGTGAACCAATGGAACATGTAGTTATAGAAGTTCCTGAGGAATATTCAGGAGTAGTTATAGAAACCCTAGGACAACGAAAAGGTGAGATGTTGGATATGATTTTAAATTCTAATAGAACTGTAAAATTAGAGTTTAAAATTCCGGCTCGAGGCCTAATAGGATATAGATCAGATTTTCTTACAGACACACGAGGAAATGGTATTATGAATCATGTATTTGACGGATACGCACCTTATAAAGGAGAAATTTCCTCTCGAAGTAAGGGCTCACTGATAGTATTTGAAAGTGGCACAACTGTTACCTATGGTCTTTATAATGGTCAAGAAAGAGGTAATCTTTTTATTGGCCCTGGAGTTGATGTTTACGAGGGTATGATCGTAGGGGAAAATGCTCGTGCTGGAGATATAGTAGTAAATGTTTGTAAAAGAAAACAATTAACAAATGTACGTGCTTCTGGTTCAGATGATTCTATGAAGCTAGTACCTCCTATAAATATGTCCTTAGAACAAGCACTAGAATTTATAGCTGATGATGAGCTTGTAGAAATAACACCTATGAGTATTCGACTAAGAAAAAGAATACTAGATAAAGGATTAAGAGCAAAATCCCAAAGAAATTAGAAACTTTGCGATTTAAAGGCGGACACAGTCCGCCTCTACTTTTTTGTACCCTGTACCTTTTACTTTGCGTCGTATTTTCCCTAACCGGCGAATGAATTCTCCTCTACATATATGTGGTAAATAAATTCCCCAATAACCTGTAGAGGCGAATTCATTCGCCGAAGTACTTATATTTTATATTTTACTCGTAACCCGTAACTAGTAACTCGTAACTATCTCTCTCCTACAGCAATGGTGAAAGCAATCTTCCTGTAGACTCTTTGACCTTTTCTATTAAAGGTCTTTTTAAATGCTCTTCTATAGAAATTTCCACACTATCTTCTATATCTATTAAAAAGTCCTTTTCTAATCTATACACAATTTCTTTATCATATATAAAAGCATTCACTTCAAAATTTAATAAAAAACTTCTTATATCAAGATTTGCAGTTCCAATAGATGCAGCAACACCATCTACCATTAACAGTTTTGCATGAGTAAATCCTTTTGTGTACTTATGAATTTTAACACCAGCTCTTAATAATTCCTCCACATTCGCCATAGATGCCCAAAAAACTGTTTTATGGTCAGGTTTATTAGGAATAATTATTTGAACATCTATTCCACTTAAAGCAGCAGTTTTTAATGCCATCATGATACTTTCATCTGGCACTAGATATGGCGTATTAATCCAAATCCGATCTTCTGCTGAAGATATGATTGAAAAATATGCTTGCATAATTGACTCCCAATCAGAGTCAGGTCCACTACCTGTTATTTGAATAAGCTGTTCTCCATAATACTCCAGCTTAGGAAAGTAGCAAGAGTTAAACTCTATTTTTTCTTTGGTGACAAATAACCAGTCCATTAAGAATATATTTTGTAATCCATATACTGCCTCTCCCTCAATTTTCAAGTGAGTATCTCTCCAAAAACCTAAATATGAATTTTTACCTAAATATTCATCTCCAATATTAAGTCCGCCTAAAAATCCTATCTTTCCATCTATTACAATTATCTTCCTATGATTTCGATAATTTAGCTCTCTACTTAAAACTGGAAAATATACTGGTAAAAATGGATGTATTTCTATTCCTACTTCCTTCATATCCTCTATATAGTCTTTACCCAGTCTCCAACTACCAACACTATCATATATAATTCTTACTTTTACTCCTTGCCTCGCCTTTTCAATAAGAACTTTTTTTACTTTACTTCCTATCTGATCATCTTTTATTATAAAATACTCTAAATGAATATGTTCTTTGGCACTATTAATAGCATTCATAATAGCATCATAGGTTTCTTCTCCATTTGTAAGAATTATTGAGCTATTATTAACAGTAAAAGGAGCTTTTGCACTGTTTAGAATAAGGCTTATTAGTCTTCTTTTAACAAAGCTTTCATCACCTTCAAACAAAGCCTTATCCTTTATTGCCTCTCTCTGAATAGATGCAATATATTCAAAATATGCAAAATCTCTTCCTTTTTTCTTTTTAAACATAGCTTTTTTTCTAACATTTTGCCCTAAGAATAAATAAAAAATGAACCCAATAATAGGTACAAGAAATAAAATTAAAAGCCAAGCTACAGTTTTAGAAGGGTCCTTATTTTCCATAAAAATAAGCGCTGCTATAAAAACTGTATATAGGGTAAATACAGAGCCAATATACCCTATGATTATATCAAAATTGCTTACACTATCGGTTAAAGTCTTATCCTCCAGACTATCTACTAAATCTGTATCTAGTCCCATTAGATAATATGATGAATCCCCTGTAGCAGAAACCTCTATACAAAAAAGTGCTACTATTATAAAAGCACCCACCAAGCATATGAATTTTTTTTTGTTATTCATATTAATTTCACCACACTATTCTAGCATCTATTTATAATAATTAAACTGGAATTTATCTAAAACATCTCAAACATCTCATTATTATTAAACTTTATGTTTATTTATATGTATGAAATAGACTATACTATAAAAGCACCATATTAAAATGATGCCTTTACAATTTAATTCTTTAAGTCTATCTCTACCCTTAAACCTCTACCAATAATCTTTATTTCCTTTATTTCTACTACAGAGGATTTCATTTCTTGATTAAAGGTCATTAATTCTACTTTATTACCAGGAATTTTCTTGAGTTTCCTTAATTTTATTGTTCCCTCATGTTCAATGAGAGATATTGAATTATTGATCAATTCATGGTTAAGATATATTAGTATTAAGTCATCCTTTTTTACTCTAAATCTATTTAAATTATCATTTGGAACTCTTATGTATAAAAGTTTATCTGGATTAAAGCCTTCTACTTTCTTGTTAATAATAGGAAAGCTTTTAAAACTCTTTGTATCCTGCATATTAATATTTAATATAGGCACCTCTTTAATGATTCCTGAAAGTGCTTCTGACCATTGACCTACAGGATTTATCTCCTGTCTAGAGTTTTGTTTTTGCACATATGTAGTTTCTTTAGGTTTTTCTACAACTTCCTCTTTTTCAGGTTCTTGCATCAAATTTCCCTCTAAATTTTTCCCAAGAACTTTTGATAATTGCTGAAGAAATTTTTCATTTATAATTTTTTTACCTGTTTCTATATCTATAATATATGATTCACTTACTCCGCATTTTTTACCTAATTGTTTTGGTGATAAACCTTTTTTCTTTCTCTCTTCCTTGATTATTTCTCCAATTCTACTCAAATTTGACACCCCTTTTAAAAACTTATTGATTATAGATTTCTTTTAACTGCCTCACATCTATATATTTTCATACCTAATGATTTAAACTTATCTTCATACTCAGTAGTTATAATATTTTCATCTGTATTATTATGTAAATCTAAAGTAATATTATTAAGTTTTAAATCCATGAAAGAAAATTCATTTAAGGAAAACTCGAATAATTTTTCATTATCAGTTTTAAAATGTATATCGCCATTAGATTTGAGTATATCTATATACTTTTGTAAAAATCCTTTATGAGTTAATCTTCTTTTAGCCCATCTCTTCTTTGGCCAAGGATCACAAAAGTTTATATAAACTCTACTAACCTCTTCCTTATCAAATATTTCATCTATCTTATTTACATCCAACCAAAGAAAAAATATATTCTTCAATCCATTTTCTCTTGCCTTTTCAACAGCTTTTAATAATATTTCTTCCTTTATTTCAATACCAATATAGTTTATGTTTTCATTCTGCTTTGCAAGCTCTGTTATAAATTGTCCTCTTCCTGTACCTAGTTCAATATGAATATCATTAGCATTTTGGAATTTACTACTCCACATGCCCTTAAATTTTTCTGAATTGATTAATACTAAGTCCTCATAATTTAGCAGCTTTTCTACAGAACCTTGTTTTTTTCTTCTTCTCATTAAAATCACCTGTCCTATATTGAGTACCAAGTACAAAAATCCTGTACCTAGTCTTTATCTTTAGCCCCTTGCACCTTGTACCCTGTACCTCTATATATTATATCACTAATTCTACAAAAACACTTATATATAAAAAAAGCATCAATCACTTTATAGTGACCGATACTTTTAAATTGGCGGAGAAGGCGGGATTCGAACCCGCGCACCAGTTACCCGGTCTAACGGTTTAGCAAACCGTCCTCTTAAGCCTACTTGAGTACTTCTCCAAAAAATAAAATGGTGCGGGTGGAGGGACTTGAACCCCCACGCCGTAAGCGCTAGATCCTAAGTCTAGTGCGTCTGCCAATTCCGCCACACCCGCACGATACTAGATGTGAGAAGTGAGATCTTAAGACCGTCTTGATGGTCTTAATCTTTTTCTCACCTCTTACTTCTCACATCTTACCTCTATTATGGTGGGCGCAATAGGGATCGAACCTATGACCCCCTGCTTGTAAGGCAGGTGCTCTCCCAGCTGAGCTATGCGCCCTTGCTAGTTGAATGTTCTGTGTTGAATGTTGTATGTTTATTTGGGTCTATCTTTTGGGTTTTTAGACCCTAGATATAATCCTAGAAACCTTCAACTTTCAACATTTCACCTTCAACATATTACTTAAACCAGCGACGACCTACTCTCCCAGGCAGTTACCCACCAAGTACCAT
>SWCH01003002.1_pt1 | contig 50600 bp, 44 predicted proteins | sample 4690051 | NCBI WGS metagenome assembly SWCH01 (sample SAMN10267282, study PRJNA491770) | bioreactor metagenome | isolation source: DHS bioreactor inoculated with | place: Japan: off Shimokita Peninsula
AAAAAAACCACCTACCAGGATTTTTCCATCCGCTTGAATGGCAATCGTATTAACTTCATCATTTGCCTCTGCTTTAAAACCTTCGATTACCGAATAGGCATTCACGAAATTTGTAGGCATAAAACTTAAAACAAAAGTCAAAATAATTACTATGATCAGGATACGGTTGGTTTTATTCGTCTTCATTTAATTTCTCCAGAAATCCTTTATTAATTTATTGTTCTGTGAGATCATGGGAACAATGATCTTCCAGAGTTTGTATTTCACGTATGAATGCGAACATTTGCTCAAGGCTTTTGAAATAAATTACCTTACGGCTCTTAGGGTCTTCCAGAGAAGCAAACCACTCAAAATCGTTTTGCTTTTCTGTCCGCCAGATGCGAAGTAAATAAGAGGAATAGCATGAGGTCATGAATTTTGTCTTTAAATGTCGATTGCCATTTATTTGTTGATTGATCATTCTTTTCTTTATATAATTTACTTACTGGGCGTCATAAAAACGTCACAAAAACAAGCACAAAGCAAGATACTAAAGATTTTTCACCCATGCAACAATTAAAAATTTACTGTTACGGCTATCTGAATATTGAAAAAGATGCAGAGGTAATCACGCAATTTGACACGGATAAAGCGCGTGCATTGCTGGTTTATCTTGCTGTTGAGTGCCACAAACCAGTAACGCGCTCCTACCTGGCGGGGTTGCTCTGGTCTGATCTCGCTGAAAAGCAAGCGTTACAGAGTTTGAGGCAAACGCTCACAATTTTGCGTAAGGTTTTAGGTGACAATGTTTCTGAAAATCCGATCATTCAAAGTGATCGTGACCATTTGAGATTAAATTCAACCATACAAGTATGGGTTGATGTGCTTGCATTCAAGCAGCAGCTTAAACAAGCGTATTCCCACTTTCAACGCCAAGAACAATTTCACCAGATTAATTTTCGTACCCTGAAGAAAGGTTTGCAGTTAAGAAAAGGTGAATTCCTGGATGGTTTCTCCATATCCGGAGCACCCCTATTTGAAGAATGGGTGAGTATATTGCGTGAAGATCTGGATCATCAGGCAGCAGAAGGGTTGGAACACCTTGCCCATTATTATCAAAATCGGGGTGAATTTGCTCTGGCGCAGGAAACGATTCAAAGAATCTTACAGATCAGCCCTTGGAATGAATCTGTGCATTTGATGATGATGCGCTTGTATGCGATGGATAATCAATGGAGTGCTTTTGAAAATCAGTACCGCATTTTAAGAAAATTTTTGAAAGAAGAAATTGGTGTTGAGCCGGCTCTTGATACCAGATTGTACTATGAAGATATCCATCACCATCAGAAAAACTCCCCATTTTTAAAGCAGGATATAACCTTTCCAAACAATATCACCCAACATGAATTGCGTTTTATTGGCAGAGAAAAGGAACTGGATGAAATCACAAGCTTATTGGTTGATCCGGCTTGCCGGCTGGTCACCTTGCATGGACCTGGCGGGATAGGAAAAACAAGCCTGGCAACAGAGATTGCGCGCCAGCAATCCGGTGTATTTCCGGATGGTGTTTATTTTATTTCGTTAGCGGGTATATCATCAATGGCAGAATTTGCAACCGCATTGGTTGAAGCTATTCAAGTGCCTCTCATGAACTCCGACGCCATTGGCTTCCGATTGCAGGCATTTTTGAGAAATAAGACAATGCTGGTTATCCTGGATAATTTTGAACAGTTGATGAATGATGGCGAGACGATCCAGATGTTGACAACAATTGTGCGTAATTCTCCAAAAGTGAAATTTCTGTTAACTTCCCGGGATCGATTAAATTTAATTGAGGAATGGGTCTATCCAATCAAAGGCTTATCATTTCCGGAAAAACTCGATCAGGATGACCCGGAGTCTGTACGCAAATTTGATGCCCTGGCATTATTTTTAGAGCGAGCCCGCCGGATCAATCCTGATTTTGAATTCGATTCTCAATCCATTTCCGCAGTAATCCGTATCTGCCAGATGTTTGAAGGGCTACCATTAGGAATTGAGTTGGCTGCGGGTGATGTGTGGAGTCAATCCTGTCAAATCATCGCTGAAAAGATCCATGAAAATTGGAATGCAATTAACGCCGGTGTCAGTAATGTTTCAAAACGCTATCATAGTCTAAAGGCAAATCTGGATGCTTCCTGGGTATTGCTGGACCAAAAACAGCAAATTATATTTTCCCGTCTGGGGATTTTTGAAGGAGACTTTTCTATCCAGGCAGCACAGGAAATTGGATCAGCGTCAGCAGATGATCTGACGAGATTGGCCAATCTCGCATTGCTTCGGCATGATGCACACGGACGCTATGAACTGCATGCTGTGATCCGTCAATACACACGGGATAAGCTGAATGAATTGGGATTGATGGCTGAAGCCCAAAGAAATCACGTTGAATTCTATACGGAATTTTTGTTGAGCCAAACAGAGAAAATACGATCAAATTTACAAAAAAACATTCTCGATGAAATCCAAATGGAGCTCAGGAACTTAAAGCATGCCTGGAAATGGATGATTGAAAAACAACAGTGTGAACGAATGGATGTTTTTCTGGATCCTTTTTATCAATTTTTTCTTACTCGCAGTCGGTACCAGGAAGGGTTAGACCTGTTGGAGCCGGCTATCCCATTATTAAAGGAATTGCTGAGTAGGGATGAAAATGAAAAAAAAGAAATTATTTTAGGAAAGATTCTGGTCAGGACGGGATCCCTGGCACATCGCAACCGTCTCAATAAACGATCGTCTGATTTACTGGAAGAGGCAGCTCAAATATTTAAGAAATATGCTGAAGAGAACGAATTAGCGTTCTGTCGTGCAGCTCAGGCAGAAGTGTATTTACGGGCAAATGAGTTTAATCTGGCAGAAGCGATAACTCAAAAAAACCTGCTTTTCTATCAGGAAACTCCTGATATCGGCGGCCAGGTTCACGCTTTAAACACAATTGGCATCATTAATCTGCGGCGGGGAAAAATTGCTGAAGCAAAAAAACATTTAACGGCATCGGCTGCACTCGGACGAAAAATATTGGATGCGCGTAAACTGATTGTTCCTTTGAATTACCTGGGCGACATTGCCTGTAATGAAGGCGAGTATCAGGAAGCGGAACAGTTGTTTGAAGAAAGTTTAAAAATTGCTTCCAACCTGGAAGATTTGTACCAGATGGCGATTGTGATTAACAATCTGGCCAGTGTTTACCATGTCAGTATGCAATTCCATAAAGCCAATGACATGTATGCCCGTAGTCTGACGATTTGCCGGCAAATTGGAGATCAGTTGGGAGAGGCAATCGCGCTTTCCAATATGGGTGAAGTTGCTTTAGCTTTGGAAAATGATTCGCTGGCGATTTCTCTATTCGAAAAGGCATTAAAAATTTCACGGGACATAGAAGAGGATTGGTCAATTTCTATTTGTTTGAATAATCTGGCACAGACAGCTTGCAAAGTTGGCAGGCATGAGCAGGCCTTGCAACAGGTTACGGAGGCGATCCAGATTGCCTGGAAAAATGAAGATTGGCGATATTTGGCACGCTTTGCTGTTACTGCTGGGCGTTGTTATCAGAATATTGGTAATTTAGTATTGGCAAAAGCGTTATTCAACGCAGCAATAACACATTCTGCCATCGAGCATGATATTCAAGAACAAGCGTTTGTATTCCGCCAGGAAATGGGGGAAGAAGGGCAGCCGGAGATTAATGATGAGCATTTGCGGGGTGTGATCAGTCGTTTTCTAACGAACCAATAATTGTGTTTCCAAACCGGTTCACCGGGTTGCATACAATCAATTTTCGGTGTAAATTTACAATTGATTTGACACCAACCATTTTTAAAAACCCAATAAATAAGGTCGATTTTCATCATCTTTGATAGATAGTATCGCGTGATTTACGAAAGGATCCAGACATGTCATATTTCATTGGATTGGACATTGGCACCAGCGCTGCCAAGGCATTATTGTGTGACCAGGAAGGACGTATTGTTGCAATTGCGCAGCAGGAATACCCTCTCCTTACCCCTCGACCAATGTGGAGCGAACAAAATCCCGCGGATTGGTGGCAGGGTTCCATTAAAGCCATTCAACAACTGCTGGGGGAAGCGGCTGTTGCTCCGGCGCAGGTGGCTGGGATTGGACTGACCGGTCAGATGCATGGGTCTGTCTTTCTGGATAAAGACGAACGGGTTATCCGGCCGGCTTTACTGTGGAATGACCAACGCACGGCGTACGAGTGCGAACAAATCACAGCTTTGGTGGGGTATGAACGTCTGATTGAGATCACCGGCAACCCTGCTTTAACCGGTTTTCAGGCACCCAAGATTTTGTGGCTGCGCAATCACGAACCCGAGAATTATGAGCGCCTGGCGAAGGTGCTGCTACCCAAAGACTACATCCGTTTGATGATGACAGGGGTGTCCGCCACTGATTGTTCTGATGCAGCCGGCACTCTGTTGCTGGATTTGCAGAAACGTGACTGGAGCGATGAATTATTACAATTATTAGGTCTGCCGCGCGATTGGTTTCCAACCGTCTATGAAGGTTCACAAATTACCGGACGACTGCTACCCGTCGTTGCTAAATCACTGGGTTTGCCCGCTGGCATTCCCGTTGTGGCTGGTGGTGGTGATAATGCTGCTGCAGCGGTCGGAACAGGGATTGTCCGCTCCGGTCTGGTGAGCAGTAGCATTGGTACCAGCGGGGTGGTTTTTGCGCACAGTGAGGATATTCGTCTGGATCCTAAAGGAAGATTGCACACATTCTGCCATGCAGTCCCTGGTAAAAATCATCTCATGGCGGTGACCCTGTCTGCCGGAAACTCATTTCGCTGGATACGGGATCTCTTCCGCACCGCTGGCAGCAACCTGAGCGGGTGCGAAGAAGTTGCCTTTGGTTATGAATCAATGACAGCCCAGGCCGCGCAGGTATCCCCAGGTGCAGAGGGACTGATCTTCTTGCCTTATCTGACCGGGGAACGGACACCTCACCTCGATCCATTAGCTACTGGAGCCTTTGTGGGATTAACCGCACGCCATACCGCCGCCCATCTGGTGCGGGCTGTGATGGAAGGAGTGACCTTTTCTTTACGCGATGGGATGGAAATTATGCATGCGATCCAGGTGCCCATTGATCAGGTGCGGGCGATTGGGGGTGGTGGAAAATCACCGCTCTGGTGTCAATTGCAGGCAGATATCTTCGGGTGTGAGGTTGTGAATCTGGCGGTTGAGGAAGGGCCAGCCTATGGCGCGGCATTGTTAGCCATGGCTGCCGATCAGGATGCCGAAGGTGTGATCTGTGTGTCTGAAGCCTGTGTAAAAACCACCAACACTTACCACCCTCAGACTGCCTCTCAAGAGAAATATAATCAGTTATATGCTATTTATCGCGAACTCTATCCGGCTTTGCGCGGGAGTATGCATAAGCTTTCACAGTTTGCAGGCGGAAAGTAAAAAAAAACAGCCAGAAGCAACGGACAGCCTGGACTTGTCCGTTGCTCTTCTATTTAAATAGATGTGGTGAGGTTTAGTTTGTCAGTCTCTGGCTCAGGATATAATTTTCCAAACCCAGAATGGTAGATTTTTGCCCACTGATCACAGCCCGGACCACATCTCCGATTGAAATCAAGCCCACTAACTTGCCATCATCTACCACAGGCAAGTGGCGGATATGTTCGCGGGACATTAATTGCATGCATTCGTTGATGGTTGTGCCGGAAGAAACTGCGATTACCTTCGAGGTCATCCAGGTGGAAACGGATTCTTCCAACGGGCAGGTATTCTTTTCTGCAATTCTGTAGGCGAAATCACGCTCGGATATGACACCCATGACTTCTCCATCTTCCACAACCAACAATGCGCCTACATTATGAGATCGAAGTTTCTTCAATACATCAATCAATGAGGTTTTTGGTTCCACCGACCAGACTTGTTTGCCTTTTTCTTCCAGAATATCCTTAACTGTGTTCATACAATCTCCTTCTATTTTGGTTATTGAATGAGTCGCTTGCGAAAATGATATTGAAAACAGGGTTGTGAAATGATTGTCGGGTAGTGTTTGAATAAATCACTACCTATATTTATTATAGCGAAAAAGATTAATGGCAAGTGAAATTTTATTTTTGTGAATTCATTCACGATGTTATAATCCCTGCATGCAGCGACGCTTGGTCCAAATTGTTTTTCTCATCATTGGTGTTCTGTGCAGCTCCACGGCTGTGATTATGATCAAAGCCAGTGACGAAAACCCCTATCTGTTGGCTGCCTACCGTTTATTGATAGCAACCGTTTTCATCCTGCCGCTCTATTTAAGGGAAAAACAAAATTATCGTCAACCATATGGGGCCAAACAGGTGCGGTTATCGCTTTTGCCGGGGCTATTGTTGGGGGTGCATTTTATTACCTGGAACATGGGTGTTGCTCTTACCCCGGTAGCGAATGCCAGTCTGATTGTTAACACCACCCCGGCTGTAATGCCTTTCTTTTTGTGGGTTCTGTTCCGGGAACGTATCAATCGGATGGAGATTCTGGGCACTTTTCTGGCACTCAGCGGGCTTGTGATTCTGGGGTTCGGGAGAATCGATCTGAGCATATCGGACTTGAGAGGCTATTTATTGTGTTTCGTCTCCATGCTTTTTTTGGCAGCCTATCTTGCATTGGGAAGGAAAAACAGCGGACGACTACCACTCTGGCTTTATATGTGGCCACTCTATTTAACAGCCGGCCTCTTTTGTCTGGGTAGTGCTTTGATCTTTGTGAATCCAATAAAAACTTATAGCCTGACCAATGTTCTGCTTTTTTTGGGATTGGCAATCATCCCTACATTTGGGGGGCACTCGCTGTTGAACTATTCGTTGAAGAACTTTCGTGGGCAGGTTGTCAGTGTGGTCAATCTGGGGCAAATCATTTTTTCAGCTGGGTTAGGTTTTTTAATTTTTGGTGAAATACCCACCCCACAATTCTACCTGACTGCCATTCTGATACTTTCCGGTGTGATGATCATTCTTTATCATGGCTATCGTCAACGCTAGAAAATGAGAGCATTCCAACCTTTCCTCAAGATGATTCCATTTCTGGGATTGCTCATTTATTGATTTCCATTGGACGGGAATAGAGACCACTTTCCTGAACAACAACATATCCTAGCCGCTCGTAGAGGGCCAGAGCTTCACGATTATTGGTGTTTGCCTGCAATTGTGCGGAATGCATGCCATTCGTTTTCAAATATTCAAGGGCGCTGGCAATCATTGCACTGGCGAGACCTTTTCCCCGCCACTGAGGGCATACAAAAATATATTCTGTGTATCCGATCTTTGTGCCCTGGTTGCGGTTGTTTTCCTCATCCCAATAAGCTGTCAGACAGCCTGCCAGCTCGTCTGCCGCAAACACTGCAAAATTTGTGGCTGTTGACCACGAAGGTGAACCCATAAAGTAAATCCATTCCTCCAGAGAGATGAGTACATTTGGAAAGCATAAATTTCTGGCATGAATATATTGTTCACGCTCAAAATCTGTTTCCAAGCGCCAGGGTTTCAATAGAAATTCTGGTGGAAGGTGGATGGAGGGCAGGGGGTGTTCAAGATCCCGCTGCATCGAATAAACACTGCCCTGTTTCCGATAACCGTTGCTGGTAACAAAAGCGATACTATCGGTTTCATAGGGAAAATATTGAAAATTAATTTCAACTTTTCTCAAACTTTGATCCAAAAGGATTTCACGTAACCTGCGCAATATCTGCTCCATTAGGTTCTCCCGTAATCCAACCAGGTGGTTCATACTGGGGAGGACTTTTACCTCAGCCCAAACAACATGTGGTGAGGGAGGATCATTATGTGGTGAATTAACATAGAGTACTGAGTAACCCAGCATTTGCCCATTGGGATGGAAAGCGCAAAAAACATCCTGTCCCTGGTGGAAGGCAGGCGACAAATAAATTTCACCCGGCAAAATCTGCACACCTGGGTGTTTGTGGGCATATTCTTCCTGAACCTGCATCAAGGCAGAAATATCATCCACTGAAAAATTTCTGATCTGATAATTTACCATATTTCCCTTTTAGATTAGATGAAGCCTGATCCCAGTATATTTGTCTACGAAAAAAATGCTTCGCACACAGGAACAGTGTTTTACTGGTCATCTGTGCAGATTTTCTCCATTTAAAATAGCGGAAAAACAATGGAAAGGTGATCGCTTGAGAGAAAAGATGCGAAGCAGCGAAAAATTCTCCCTTCCTTTTTTTGGGGATTATGGTAGAATCTTTTGTACTCGGGGGCGTGGTGTAGTGGCTAACATGCGGCCCTGTCAAGGCCGAGATCGCGGGTTCGAACCCCGTCGCTCCCGCCAGAGCAAAGAGACCTTCAAACGAGGGTCTTTTTTGTTCTCGAGATCGGGGTACCCAAGGGGGGTATAATATTCGAACCCCGTCGCTCCCGCCAGAGCAAAGAGACCTTCAAACGAGGGTCTTTTTTGTTCTCATATCATCTTCGAAAGACTGTGGATATGATAAACTACAATGAAGAATAAAAAATTCAACTCTGAAAGGTAGATCATTATGACCCCCAATAAGCCGCCGGTAGGTTTCCGTGATATTGAAGTGCGGGCTGAAGCCTCCTCTATAGAAAAATGGCGAAAACAAGTTTTAGCAGGACAACCAGAAACAGGCCGTATGTATGCATTCATCAGTGATGAGGGCTCTTACATGCCCGGTGGAGAAGGGTCGGCTCCCACCCCGCTTTCGTATTTTGTTGCCGGGATGGCGCTTTGACTCATCTCGCATGTGTCGCAGGTTGCGACCAAACGAAAAATTGCCATCCGGAATGAACGCGTCAATGTCACAGCCCATTTCCATGAACAAGGCTCAGTGTTAAAGGGAGACGCAGAGGGATTTTGCGATGGTTTTAAAATTGAAATCCTGATCGAGTCTGATGAAGATCCACAAAAAATCGCTGATTTGGTTCGTATTTCACGAAGAATGTGTTTTACAGAAAAAGCACTGATGGGAACAGTTCCCGTTAAAGTAAGCCAGCAACTTAACCAACAGCCATTGGATTTGTAAAGATCATACGATCAAACCAAGAAATGAAAAACCTGGTTGACTGATCAATCAGGTTTTTCTGTTAAATGGGTTGGTTTCTCGTGCAGGGCAAGCACGGCAGAAAAAATACCTGTTAGAAATAATAACACTGCACAGCCCAAAAAGAGTGTGGGCAGGCTGATCAACCCCACCAGACTGAGTGCAATGGGCGGCCCGATAGCGGACCCCAGATCCCCAAACGAAAAGATGTAACCCAGCGAACGACCACGCGCTTGTGGTTCTACCTGATCACCAATGATGGCCGGAATTAAAGCTGGAATGCTGCCACCAGCGATCGCAGCGATTATGACCCCTAGTATTGAAATCCAGATGTTTGGTGCAGCCAGTAATGCCAGACCGCCTGCGCCAAAGAATAAGAATACGAATGTCAACACCAACCAACGCCGGTTGAGTCGATCAGAAAGCAACCCGACCTGCGGAACACTGATAATACTGACCAGGATGCGCACTGCAATGAATGTGCCGCTCATGCTTGCCAGAGGAATAGCGAAGCCGTTGAATGACAGCCTGCCATTCTCGACAAACTGAGCAAGCCATAATATGGTGGTGGAACCCAACACCCCGGTAAAAATGACGCGATTGATAAAAAAAGGCAGGCTGCAGGATAAGGTTAATTTCCACGGAAATTCTGTTTTATCCGGCCAGCCTGCCTTTAGAATAGTTGAACTTGATTGCTTGTGAGGGCGTGTTTCAGGTAAATAACGGTACCACACCAATAAACCCACACCCGATAAAAAAGTGCTGAGCCACAAGCCACCTCGATAGGTAAATAAATCTGTGAAAATGCCACCACAAAACGAAGAAAAAGCTACCGCGATGAAAAACCACATTTGTAAGCGTCCATTTACATGACCGCGGTTCAGGTTGTTGGAAATGTCCAGCGTCATGCTATTGGCACCAATCCACAACCCTGACCACGCCAATCCCCATAACACTCTACCAGCAGTGAGGAGGTAAGGGCCTGATCCAAATGCATACATGGCGGTGGAAAGGGTTCCGATTCCCAGCGAGATCAGCATGAGCGGTCGTCGTGGCATACGGTCATAAATCCAGCCAGCCATGCCATTAAACAATAGACGTACCAGACGGTTGATGCCCAAAAGAAAACCAACCATTGCCAGGCTCAATCCAGCTTGCAATGCAATCTCCTCAGATGGCAGCACGGCATACAGGGTGGCATCTCCTAAGAGTGAGAGTGCCAATCCGATTCCCAGCGGTGTCAGTACAGAATTGGTTGGATTGGTGTGAGTTGTCATTTTTTAGATAATTTTGGAAGCTTACATAGCTAGACCTATTGTATCATTCAGGAAAAAAAAGAATTCTTGATTCTACGCATGGGAAGATCATCGCTTAATTGACTGGACGACTTCAAAGCGGTATTCTATAATTATTTAATTCTTTTTATTAATGTCAGGAGGACAATATGCCAAAGATGGATCAGGTATTAGCGGTTATTTTAGGGGGTGGTCGTGGCAGCCGCCTGCAACCCTTAACCACCATGCGCTCCAAACCAGCTGTGCCCATCGCCGGAAAATACCGCCTGATTGATATCCCCATCAGTAATTGCATCAATTCAGGTATTTATAAAATGGCTGTTTTGACCCAGTTTAATTCCGTATCATTACACCGCCATATTACCCGCACCTATCAATTTGACGCCTTTCATACCGGATGGGTTCAGGTCTGGGCGGCAGAACAAACTGTGAATACCGCAGATTGGTACCAGGGCACTGCCGATGCAGTTCGCAAGCAATTATTTGAAATTAAATCCGCTCGTACCCCTTATGTTTTGATTCTGGCAGGTGATCACCTTTACCGTATGGATTATGAAGCCATGGCGCAATTCCATTGGGAAAATAACGCCGATATCACCATCGCTGTGCAGCCGATTCGAAAAAATGAAGCGGATCGTTTTGGGATATTAAAGCGGAGAGCGGATAATGAAATCACCCGCTTTGCTGAAAAGCCAACCGATCCAGTGGTGCTGGCAGATATGGTCAGCCGGGATGATGAAGCTCGTCCGTTTTTGGGTTCGATGGGCATCTATTTTTTCAATACTGAAGTTTTGTTTGAAATGCTTGAGCGTACCACCATGGATGATTTTGGCAAACATGTTATTCCTTACGCGATCGATCGCAAGAAGGTAGTCGGTTTTGATTTTGATGGTTATTGGGAGGATATTGGAACCATCCGTTCGTTTTATGATACCAATTTGCTGCTGACCGGGCCTGACTCTCCCTTTAACTTCTTTGAACAAAGATCACCCATCTATTCACACCCGCGGTTTCTACCGGGATCTACCGTTGAAAATAGTATGCTCGAACGTGTGCTGTTAACCGATGGATGCTGCATCAACCATGCCGAAATCCGCCATTCCATTGTAGGCTTGCGCTCGCAGATACGGTCTGGTGTGCGCATCATCGATACCATTATGATGGGGTCAGATTACTATGATAAGATTTCTGCTTGTAACCAAGAAGAATATCCGATAGGAGTCAATGAGAATGAGATTCCCTTAGGGGTTGGTAATGGTTCCTATATTGAAGGAGCAATTCTGGATAAAAATGTGCGTATTGGTCGCGGGGTTGTGATCCGCCCCTTCCCACCAGGGACGGAAATGGATGAGGAGCTATTCTCGGTCAGAGATGGTATTGTTGTGGTTCCAAAAAACACTGTGATTCCGAATGGCACCACCATCGGTCCAATGGCAGGTGAAAAATTGTTGTAAAATTTTAGGGCAGGTTATTTTCCTGCCTTTTTTCAAGCTTTAATTCGCCCATTATCTATCTAATTCAAGGAGATTGCATGGCAGAAAATAAACCCAGTATGAATTCAAAACGATTAAAAGACATTACGATTTCCTGGCATTCTGTCAGTAGTGATGAGATCCTGCAAAAATTGGGCACTGAGTTAGAAAAGGGTCTTACGAATATTGAAGCAGAAAAAAGGCTTCAGGAGTACGGGCCTAATCAGTTGGAAGAAGGGAAACGCACGACCTTTCTGCAAATGGTTTTTCGACAACTGAATAATTTTGTAGTAATTCTGTTGATTGTGGCTGCGATTGTATCTGCTTTTTTGGGGGAATGGGTCGATGCGAGTGCTATTATTGCGATTGTCGTTTTGAATACAATTATGGGGGTGGTTCAGGAAAACCGTGCTGAACAAGCCTTGGCTACGCTCAAAAAGCTGGCAGCCCCGGACGCCCAGGTGTTACGCGATGGCCATCGGGTCACGGTCCCATCGCATCAACTTGTACCGGGTGACATTGTTTTTCTGGAAGCCGGCTATTTCATTCCTGCGGATGTACGCTTACTGGAAGCCATTAATCTGCGGGTTGAAGAGGCGGCTTTAACAGGCGAATCGGTTCCGGTGGTGAAGAATGCCTCCCTGGTTTTGGATAAAACTGCCTCGCTGGGGGATCGTAAGAATACAGCTTTCATGGGTACGACTGTCTCGTATGGCCGCGGCCGCGGCGTTGTGGTGGATACCGGTATGGATACCCAATTGGGCATGATTGCTGAAATGTTGAAATCGGTGGAAGATGAACAAACACCTTTGCAGCGGCGGCTGGATCAATTAGGCAAAACACTGGGATGGGCTGCTCTGGTGGTTTGTGGGCTGGTATTGGGTATTGGTTTGCTGCGCGGCGGCGACTTATTGGAAATGTTTATGGTAGCGGTCAGTTTGGCCATTGCTGCCGTGCCAGAAGGATTGCCCGCCATTGTAACAATCAGCCTGGCACTGGGTATGCGCGAGATGATCAACCGGCATGCATTAATTCGGCGATTATCCTCGGTAGAAACGCTTGGTTCGGCGACGATCATCTGTTCCGATAAAACAGGCACACTGACGCAAAATGAAATGACAGTCACCCGCATCTGGTCGGATGGGCAATTTGTGGATGTGACCGGTCGGGGTTATCGCCCCCAGGGTGAATTTCTGGTTGATGGGAAAGCTGTTGATATCTATCAATACCAGGGGATCATGTCCACGCTCTGGGTAGGTGCGATGAATAACGATTCATATCTGGAAGAAATGGAATCGGAAGGGCAGGAAAAAGCCTATCGCATCATAGGTGACCCTACGGAAGGGGCGCTGATTGTTGCTGCAGCCAAAGCTGGTGATCCACGGACTAAGCTAAATCAGAAGTATCCTCGTACGCAGGAAATTCCTTTTGATTCAGTACGCAAGCGTATGGTCACAATCCATGAAATTGACGAACCTGGCCCTGATGATATCTCTCCCTTCGATGATGATTCTGAACGGAAACATTACGCCATTGCCATTAAAGGAGCTCCAGATATAGTCCTGACTCTTTGCAGTTCTTATCAATCAATGGATGATAAACCACTACCGTTGTCTGCTGAAATGAAGGCAAAAATCCTGGCGGCCAATGATGAAATGACTGAGTCTGCTTTGCGGGTTTTAGGAGTGGCATACCGGGTTGTCAGTGTATTGCCTGAAGAGATCGATAGTGACGAACTTGAAAAAGATATGGTCTTTGTGGGATTGATCGGTATGATTGATCCGGCGCGTAAGGAAGTGCAGCCGGCTTTGGAACTGGCTCGTGGGGCTGGCATTCGCACCATCATGATCACAGGAGATTATCCCAACACCGCCCGTGCGATTGCCAGAGACATCAATCTATTGCAAAGTGGACATGGGGTTCTCACGGGGTATGATCTGGATGAGATGGAAGACGAAGAGTTACGCGAGAGGGTAAAAAATACCGATGTCTTTGCACGCGTTTCCCCGGAACATAAAATGCGGATTGTGGATGCTCTGCGTTACAATGGCGATGTGGTGGCTATGACCGGCGATGGTGTGAACGATGCCCCGGCTATCAAACTGGCGGATATTGGTGTTGCTATGGGCATCACCGGTACAGATGTTGCCAAGGACACAGCGGATATGGTGCTCACAGATGACAATTATGCCAGTATTGTGGCAGCAGTGGAGCAAGGCCGTATCATTTATTCCAATATTAGAAAATTTGTCTACTATCTGGTTTCCTGTAATCTGGCTGAGATCATGATCATTTTTTTGGCCACTGCCTTTGGGAGATACCTGTATCCGTTTGCAGCGGGAGACGTACTTTCTCCGCTGGCGCCCATCCAGTTGTTATTGCTGAATCTGGTCACCGATGGCGCACCTGCTTTAGCACTGGGCACCGAGAAAGGTGACCCGGATATTATGCAACAAAAGCCGCGTCCACCCAAAGAACCGATCATCAACCGCTTTATGCTGAATGGAGTGCTGATCCAAACGGTTGCGATCACTTTTATTACCCTGTATGCGTTTGGGGTAGGATTAAAACATAACTTGCTCATGGCGGAGACGATGGCTTTCATCACCCTGGCAAGTTCTGAACTATTGCGAGCTTATACAGCCCGCTCTGAGCGTTACCCTATCTTGAAAATTGGTATATTCAACAATAAGTGGATGAATATAGCGGTGTTATCTTCGTTAGGGCTTTTGCTGCTCATTCTTTATGTACCCTTCTTCAACACCGTTTTCGATACAGTTCCCCTGGGTTGGACAGAATGGCGTCTGATCTTGCCGCTATTGTTGATACCTTCCATTGCGGCTGAACTCGCGAAGGTTTTTGTTACCAGAAGAGGGAGAAGTACAGGCTAACTTAAGGCTAAAGGCTAAAGGCGGAAGGCTGAAAGCGGAAAGAAGCAATTCCCCACGAAAAACCTTGCCTGTTCCAAGTTTGGGTTGAAGGCTGGTAATTTTGCGCGAAGGTTGAGAATGGTTTGCAAGCGTACGGGCGGGTTCCGAACCCGCCCGTACGGTTAATTCCGAACCCGCCCGTACGGGGAATGCAGCGGAGGGTATGAATGGGAGACACCAGAAAGCCAGGTCACAATGTGTTGTGTCGTCCTGTGAGATCTGAATCCTGAATCCAGAATCCTATTGGCTAATCCCCAACCCCTAACTACCCCCTAATTTCTAAATCCTGATCCTATGTTCTAACTCACGCAGCGGGCGAAAACTCATGCGATGGATGCAGCAGGGTCCATTGGTCGCCAGCGCCTGTTGATGATAGCGGGTGCCATAGCCTTTATGGCGGCTGAATCCGTACAGTGGAAAATGGGTGTCTTCCTGGCGCATGTGTTCATCCCGGCTCGTTTTTGCCAGAATCGAGGCAGCGGCAATACTCAGGCTGCGTTGATCCCCTTTGATGAAGGCAGATTGGGGTATATCTATGTCCGGTAATAGCAGGGCATCGATGAACAGGTGCTCAGGAAGGGTGGTTAATTGAGCCAGTGCTCTTCTCATTGCCAGACGGGTAGCCGGCAGGATACCCTGCTGGTCAATCTCCGAATGCTCAGTGAATCCCACCCCCCAGGCGAGCGCTTCCCCTGTGATAATCTCTGTCCAATATTCGCGTTGGCGGGCATTCATTTGCTTGGAATCTCTTACCCCGAATAAACGCTGCTCCAGGTTGGTGTTTTGAGGCAAGATGACAATAGCAGCCACTACGGGACCAGCCCATGCGCCACGCCCGGCCTCATCTAGCCCGGCAATGCATTCTTTCCCGGCTTGCCACAACTCCTGTTCATAAACCAGGTTGGGCGCAGGCGGAATTTCAAGAATGGGTCGTGGCTTCCTGGTCATAAATCCCGCGCCGGGCATTCCGCTGGATGGTGAAGAGATCGGATGCCATCTTGATTGAATCTTTGACAATATGCAACCGGGTTCCGGGTTTGTAATACCAGGTGATCGGGACTTCTTTGACTTCATAGCCAAACCGTTGCGCAATAAAGAGCAGTTCAGCGTCGAATGACCAGCCAGTCATGGTTTGCATGGGGAAAAGGTGTTCAGCTACCTCATCGCGGAAGGCTTTAAACCCACATTGGGTGTCCTGTAATCCAGGCAATAAAGCATAACGAACCAGACTATTGAAGACCCGCCCGATCAAATGCCGAAATTCAGGCTCATCCACCCGCCTGGATTCAGGTAATTCACGGGAAGCGATGGCGATATCATAAGATTGTTCGTCTCCCGGAATGAATTTTCTGAGCTCATCCACCGGCATGGAGAAATCTGCATCGCAGAAAATTCGATACTTTCCTTTTGCGGCCAGCATGCCAGTACGGACAGCCAACCCTTTCCCTTTTTTGGTTTCCTGAATGACTTGCAAATATGGCATGGTTGCCTGAAAGGATTGTGCTACTTCCAGCGTGCGATCAGTGCTGCCATTTTCCACCACAATCACTTCAATCGAATATGGTTGCTGGCGCACAAAATTTGCTACCAAAGATAATGACGGTGGCAAGCGTTCTTCTTCGTTATGAGCAGGTATGATGATAGAAAGGAAGACGGGGGACATTAGAATCTGGGAACTGAATGCAGCGTATCTTTCTCTGCTTCTCCAGCCCCCACAACCAGGACTTCGTTGCCTTTAGAGGAAACGACCCGTATATCTTCGCCGGTATGAAACATAGAGCCCATTTTGTATAAGCGTTTTCCGGTCAGGAATTTTTGGCCACTTTTTATGCGCCCGATAAGATCATCTCGATCAACCAGAAAACGGTCTGAAAAAATTGGACCGCGCCGTTCAAAAATACGTGCGATTTGCACCTGACCATCTTCGCTCAACCGTACCGCTTCCAGAATGCCGTCATATTTATTTTTAGCCATGATTTCTCATATTCCTTGAAAAAATAAGATACTTCAACCCCTGAAAATTTTATCATGAAATAACAATTGACAGATGAAAAGTGAGAGCTGTTCTGAATAAATATAAAAAACAGTCGTAAGACTGTTTTTGTGTCGGGGTGGGCGGACTCGAACCGCCGACCCCCGCGTCCCAAACGCGGTACGCTAACCAACTGCGCTACACCCCGAGCAAAGAGAGTATAATCGCATTCAGATGAAATCGTCAAGGAACTATTTGAAAATTCTTTTGGTTTTTTTCCTCTTGGCAACCCAGGGATTTTTACTGAGTTCTTGCCAATCAGATCTTGTTTTTTCTGATGAATTTGCCCAGCTTCCATCTCCATCCGGCACACCTTCTGCTTCTGCGACCAAAGTTGTTCTGCCAACGATCATTAAAACAGCTACGGTTACATCCACTTTCACACCAATTCCTGCAACAGCAACTGCGACCGAAATACCCTGCCTGGAAACCAATGGGAGTATCAACGAGGTTATTTTCTACTCCGAAGTTTTGGGTGAAGACATTCTTGCCAATGTCTATCTGCCACCCTGTTATGATGCCCAACGGGAAGAGGGCTACCCCTTACTGGTCATGTTGCATGGTCAAAACGGTGTTCAGGATCAATGGATCAAACTGGGATTAACTTCTCTGGCTGATGAATGGATCACAGAGAAAAAAATGACCCCATTGGTGATCGTGATGCCCTTTGAACGCTTGTACCTGCAGGATTCATATAAATCAAAATTTGATCTTGCGCTGGTGGAGGACTTGCTACAGCTACTCATGAGCCAATACAACTTGAATCCAGCTTGGGAGTATCGGGCGATCGGTGGTCTCTCACGTGGGGGGAATTGGGCAGTGCGAATAGGTTTCCTTTATCCAGATGCATTTAGCAGGGTTGGTGGCCATAGCTTCACGACCTTTGCCGGGGATATGAACCGTGTTCAGGAATGGTTCCAATTGGTACCTGCTACTCGGCCGGCATTCTGGTTTGACATTGGGGAAAAGGATCAATATCGTAAGTTTAGCGAACCGTTTGTCTTGTACTTACAGCAGAACCAACTCCCACTGGAGTACACGGTTAATCCGGGCGGGCATACCTATGAGTATTGGACGGATCATGTGGATGAATACCTGAGCTGGTATACCAAAGATTGGTAACCCACATCGATGTGGATCCGAAAGATGATTAATGACTGGTGTTTCAACCCTTTTAATTTAAGACTTATCTAACAGTCAGAGTTATTTCAGTTTCGCAGAAATACAGATTATTACTCGTTCGCAAAGCCCATTTCGCGGAATAGGATCCTGATTGGCTGGGAGCCAGCATATCTACGATGAAATCGGTTTCATTACCGGGATTTATGTATTGAGTTAAATCGACAAGATCCGAGCGTACCTGGAATCGATCACCACTGACGAAGACCCAATCAAACTGATCACTCCATTGTTCTTTGCCAGTATTTCTGACAGTCCACTTCCCATCAAAATCGCCACCCGACGGTAAAGAAGCACCATTCGGGAACTTGTAAAGCACCTGGCATTGGTAAAGTTCACTGGTGGGGGAAGCCTCCGGGGTAAGGGTTACAGTACTGGTTGGGGTCAGGGTAATGGTGGCGGATGGTAAAACAAAAGAGGTGAATGTAGGTAAAGGTGTTGATGATGGGCGTAATGTCATTTCCTGTGTCATGGTGAAAACAAATTCTTCGGTGGGTTGGTCAATTGTTGGTAGTTGTCTCAAGGTGGCGGTGGCGGTTGGTAATACCAATACCTCTGGTAATTCTCGCGGTGGTAAAGGATTAAGAGACGATTGCGGATTGATGAAAATAAACGCAAATACAACACAAAAGATCATGATCACGAGTAATGCCAGAATTGTGAACAAATTCAGGACTGTATTTTTCATGAATTACTCCTTATCACCAGAAAACCTGGGACATCGCCAGTTTTATTACACTTTGATTAAAGTCGATGATAAATTAAATTATATAACAGATCAAAACAAAATTACCATTACAATTTTGTAATGATAAGCTGAATCCGGAAAAATGGTTAGCTGATCCTTATTTTACAATAATTTGGATGGTAGCTGAGCAAAACACTCCGCCATCCTTCTTTAATCCCCAGGTTGCTGAATAAGTACCAGCGGAGTTGGGAGCCAGCATATCGATAATAAACTCGATAGAATCACCCTTATTGACATTGCTTGTTAAATCCAACTTGTCCACATACTCCTGAAATTTCGTTCCGCTGAGAAACACAAAATCAACCTGGTCTTTATCCCAAACTTCAGAGCCGGTATTTTTAAATGTCCACCTTCCATCAAAGTCGCCACCCGGGGTATATACCTGATTGTATGGAGGAGAACTTGCGGCCAGCTGACAATTGAAATCTGAGCGGGTTGGTGTAATGGTTGGGGTTGTGGTAGCGGAGGGGATTGTGGTGGCAGTGGGTGGAAGTGGGGTAAAAGTAGAAGGAATTTCCGTATGAGTAGGGGTTGGTGAGGTGGGTGTTGGGCTTGGAACAGATGTATCGGTGGGAGGCAGGGGTGTGAATGTATAGGTGGCACTGGGATTCAATAAAGCCTGTTGAGTTATCTCGCCAATAGCAGTTTTCATCGCATCAATTACCATGCCTTCATAAGTGGCGGTGAGCTCAGCTGGCGCAGGCCCTGATTGTGTAAAAGAACTTAAAGTGCACCCACTGACAATTACCAGAAAAGAAAGAAAAATAAAATATAGAAGGAATTTATGTTTCATCATTACGCTCCTACTTGTGTTATCCTAATTGTAATGAGTTTTCAGAAAATAGAAACAACCAAATTGACACAATTGGTCTGGTAATTGAAAGATGACCGCTTTCGCTATTATTTCTTGACCTTAATAGGAGTGTGAGTTTATGGCACGAAAACAAAAGAAGAATTCGATGCGCCCGGATGTTGTCTGGAAATTTATGGGTGATGAGATTTGGGAAATTGCCCTGGGTTTGGCAGTCATTTGGGCTGGTGTGATTACCTTGTTGCAATGGTCAATCCTATGGTTTTTAGCGGTAATCGTGTTGGTTTTTTTGGTGTATTTATTAAAAAAGGCATTTATTTTTCCACATTACAAAAAAATCAATTTACCGCGTGTCAGGTATCGAAAAACCGTAGAATTGATCATCCTCTCGCTCATCATTTTCCTGGGGTTGATGTCAATATTAAAAAAAGAACCAGGCTGGATAGGGTACTGGCGTTATTTGCAGGAAAATACATTCATCATGATAGCCATCCTCAGCGCAATTATCTGTTTTCTTATAGCCTTCACAACATTAACTCCCCGCTTTTACCTGCATGGTTTCCTTTTGTTTATGACATTCTTTCTGGAAGCCACGTTCTTCGTTGAAAAACCAATGGGGCTTTCCATCGGGGCTGGAATAGTTATGTTATTATCAGGGATCGTAACTTTGAGGCAATTTTTGCCACAGAAACAATAATGGGGATAAAAAAAGGCGGTGGAATCACCGCCTTCCTGGTTTTAGCTTATCTGATGCGACTAAATCCAGCCGCGTAATCCCATGGCTTTGACCACACGGGCGATGGCAACCATATAAGCAGCATCCCGCATATAGACTTTTTCTTTCAATGACATTTCCAAAACAGCCTGGAAAGCAGAAGTCATCTTCTGGTCTTCTTTCTCCAAAACTTCTTCCTTGACCCAGTAGAAGTTCATGTCATTTTGCACGCCTTCAAAGTACGATACTGTGACACCACCAGCGTTGCACAGGAAGTCGGGAATCATGAAGATGCCTCTCTCCCGAATTATTTTATCAGCATCCGGCGTTGTAGGGCCATTAGCACCTTCCGCAATGACTTTCACATTTGGATGAATTTTCTTGACACTGTCAATATTAATCTGGCCTTCCAGTGCTGCCGGGATTAATACATCCACATCTTTAGTGATCCAGGCATCTGCATCTTCGATCACATAGCCGGCTTCTCTGGCACGGACTTTATCAATAGAACCATATTGGTCCGTAATCGACATCAGGAATTTGGGGTCAATCCCATCTTCTTTGCTGACAGTGTAAGAGATTTTGTCTTCGCGGTCCCAGTAGGAGACACAAACGACTGTGCCGCCCAAAAATTCATTAAACCCGATGGATGCATATTGGGCAACATTACCAAAACCCTGTATGGCGGCTTTGCAATCTTTTGGAACCATTTTCAAATATTTGAGTGCTTCGCGTACGGTGTAGATGACACCAAAACCGGTGGCTTCAGTACGTCCAAGTGAACCACCGCCACCAACTGGCTTGCCGGTGATCACGCCCGGGGTATACTGCCCGGCTAACTTGGAATATTCATCCATCATCCAGCCCATCATCTGTGGGCTTGTGCCAACATCCGGGGCGGGGACATCCTGGCGGGGGCCAATGTTTCTCCACATTTGTTGCACATACCCACGCACCAATCGTTCTTTTTCATTGGCAGACAGGGTTGCAGAATCCACGATCACGCCACCTTTTCCGCCGCCTAATGGAATATCCACCACTGCACATTTCCAGGTCATCCAGGTTGCTAAAGCCCGCACAGTATCCATTGTTTCAGCGGGATGGAAGCGGATGCCACCTTTGTTGGGTCCACGGGCGTCATTGTGTTGAACGCGGAAACCTTCAAAGACTCGCAAGGTGCTATCATCCATGCGCACCGGGATGCGGAAGTGGAATTCCCGCAACGGCCAGCGCAGGATTTCCCGAACTTCCGGATCCAGTTGCAATAATTCTGCGACATGATCAAACTGGGCCTGAGCCATTTCAAATGCATTGGTTGAAGAAGACATACGATTACTCCTCTAATCCTGATAGATTTGGTTTAAGGCCTTGGTCGAGTTAAAGTCTAAGCGGACACATCGGATGTGCCCGCTTAACCAAGAAGAAAATGCTTTGCCAGAATTTTCACAAACTCCTCCGTTTGCCTCACCCATTAGATTAACATTTCATGAGATAAGTGTCAATATGATAAAAATCGTCATTTGATCACGAATTCTTCAGTAAAATCAGGCTTTTGTCATATTTTTTTCAATTGGTAATATTTCCTTTCCCCATATTTATATCCAATTTCATTTCATCTTTATGTGAATCCTTATAAAAATTATCGACTGAGCATAAGATTCATGTAGAATTTAGAATAATTCCACTGAGTTGATAGCCGGGAGAAGAGATCATGGAAAAAGATCACAGATCCATGAATATTGAAAACACATCAATTTTCCTCGAAGAAGATGCGCCATTATGAATATTCAACTTCACAGTCCTTCCAGATCCGAACGCAATTTGATACGTCGCTTGATGGAATTCTACCAATATGATTTTTCTGAATTTGATGGACAAGATCTGGACGAACATGGTTACTTTGGTTACGGCGACCTTGATTACTTCTGGTTCGAACCAACCCATGCCGCATACTTAGTCACGTTGGAAGAAAAACTTGCAGGCTTTATACTGATTGATAACGAAGTAGTCATTGCAGGGAATGAGCGTTCATTGACAGAGTTTTTCATTATGCGAAAGTATCGTCACCAGGGAATTGGTAAACAGGTTGCCATTGAAGTTTTTCAGCGTCTTCCGGCTAAATGGGAAATACGGGTTATTGAGCAAAATATTCCCGCAAAAAATTTCTGGCGTCGTGTTTTGTCTGAGTATACTCAGAATAAATTTTCAGAAATCCGGCTAGATAATGAGGAATGGCAAGGGCCGGTGTTCTATTTCGACAATCATATTCATCCTTAATGCGAAATTTTTGAATTATTTTCTAAAAATTGGTAGAAGATGAGGGACAAATTGAAATCAAAAAAGAATATCAACATAAAAATTGTCGTAATAACAATTCAAAATGCCCGGCAAATCCAAGCATATCCCCATATCCGATAAAATTTTGGATTTCTAGCCTGATGACAGGGATAACTTTCTGGATAATTGGGATTGTTTTATAGAAATAAAAAGGGATTGATCAGATTGTTCTCATCTACTTCAAGTGTGGAATCGGATTTCCATTTTCAATGTTACTTGCTAACATGATATTGAAACAAACCAAACCGGAACAAATTCCGATGTTGTCTAAAGTTTGGGGAGTGCTATCAATGATATTAATAATAAATCTCATCGAAATTTATGGGCACTGAATTATTTTAATTTTTGTAACTTCTCTCTCAGGATGCGCTTAATGATGCCTGGGTTCGCTTTTCCCCCGGCCAAGCGCATTGCCTGACCAAAAAACCAGTTCTCGAGGGTTTCTTTTCCATTTAAATAAGCGCTTACCTGATCCGGATTTTCAGCCAGAACCTTTCCGATTAAATCCTGAATTTGATTCTGATCGGAAACCTGCTCCAAACCTTGCTGAGCGATGATGTCGGCAGCTGGCTTTCCGCTTTGTAACATCTCATCCAGCACTGTTTTGGCTGTATTCTGATTGATGCGCTCAGCTTGCACAAAACTCAACAATGCCATTAAATCGGTTGGTGCAATTTTAATGTCTGCCATACTTTCCCCGCTGGCATTAAACCAGGCAAATAATTGCCCTAAAATCCAATTAGCAATTGTTTTGGGTTGGATGGATGGGTCACACGCAACACAACTTTCGAAAAAAATCATGGTATCCACATCGGATGATAACATGCGGGCTTCTTCTTCGGAAAGTGAATATTGCTGTTGGATTCTCAACATGCGGGCACGTGGTAATTCAGGCAATTCAGCCAGGATCTGGTTGATCCAATCCTGCTCGACGACCAACGGTGGTAAATCGGGTTCGGGAAAATAGCGATAGTCGTGTGCTTCTTCTTTGCCCCGTTGGGGATAGGTGATTCCGGCAGCCTCATCCCAGCCGAGCGTCTCCTGGACAACCAGCTGCCCGGCATCCAGTACGGCTGCCTGACGCTGTAATTCGTAGCGTATGGCGCGTTCCATCCCCCGGAATGTGTTCAGGTTTTTGATCTCCACCCGTGTGCCTAACTCAGTTGACCCGACCGGCCGGATCGAGACGTTGGCTTCAAAGCGGATGACGCCTTTCTCCATATCACCCGAGTTAACGCCCAGTGTGCGCACAATATCGCGCAAACCGCTGGCATAGGCTGTCACTTCTTCTGGTGAGGAAAGATCAGGCTCGGAGACAACTTCCAGTAGCGCAACGCCTGAGCGGTTGAGGTCAACCAGCGAGTACGATTCCCCATCCTCCGGGATTACGTGCGTGAGCTTGCCGGTATCCTCTTCCATATGCACCCGCCGGATGCGGATCACTTTTTCTCCCGAAGGAGTATCGATGGTGAGCTGTCCGTTTTCTGCCAGCGGTTGTTCATACTGGGAGATTTGATAACCCTTGGGTAAATCGGGATAGAAGTAATTTTTACGGGCAAAAATGCTGGTGTGGGCAACCTGGCAATCCAGCGCTAAGGCAACCCGCAGAGCATATTCCACCGCCTTCTGGTTGACCACTGGCAGCACCCCTGGCATGCCGGCACACACTGGGCAGACGGCTGTATTGGGTTCCGCGATGGTGGCATCCACCACCGGACAGCCGCAGAACATCTTGCTGGCGGTTTGCAACTCGGCGTGGACTTCCAACCCGATTACGGCTTCATATGGCATGGGACCTCTTCAGGGAGATGGGATTGATGAGAGGAAATTTTACCATAGATCATTTCTTACACATTTAGAATATCATCAACGGAAACTAGACCCAGGTCGTTGTTCTGAAGACGAACCAGATCCATAGTAAATCCGGACTTACTGAACAAATAATAAATTTTATCTTTATTCTTTTGAGTCAATTGTGATTTGTACTTTAAGGTTTCAAAAACACGTAGAGACATTTTCTGATTGCGCCATTTACATTCAGCAAACAATGCCATATGATCATTACTGGCAACAATATCAATCTCTTCTGCTGTTTTCTTGATCGGATCCTGTCCCCACCATTTACCAAATCGGTGGAAAACCTGGGGTAGTTTTTTTTCTCGATTCTTTCGAAGCAGATATTGGGTAGAAATATCCTCGAATATATATCCAAAATAATCGCTGAAGTAAGGTTCAATCATTTTTTCATAAGTTTCTTCAGCGAATCCCATTTCAATCAATGAGAGCGCTTTGGGAATAAAGCGGTACCAGAAAGCAAACAAATTGTCCTTAAGACGATAGATTACCTTTTTCCTATCAGGTGCATCAAGTGGATATTGTTTTTCGATAATTTCGAGATCAATGAGAGCGGTTAAGTAATTGGCAATTTTCTTGGAGTCTTCATGAATGGCGTCCGATATATCTTTCTGCCTGGAAGCTCCGGAAGCGATTGCTTTTATAATTGAATTATAAATCGCTGGCTCGCGCATTTCTTGTTTCATCAGGTTCATCGGTTCTTCAAATAAAATGCCTCTGGGATTTAATATAGATTGAGTGACTGCATTTCTGAAATTTGAATGATCAGCTAATGTGAGCAAGTACTGGGGAACACCTCCAGCAACTGCATACCCATAAAGTTGTTCGATAGGTTTCCACCTGGAAAGGATTTTAATGCTGTCGAAGTAATCCAATGGCCGAATTTTGAACTGAGCAGTCCGGCGCCCATATAAGGGGCTTTTATAATTTAAGACCTCATTTTCCATAAAACTCATGGATGAACCACACAAGATCAAAAAAAGCTGTGATTTTTTGAAAACCTGGTCGATTAACTTCTGGATTTGTGATGGAAGGGATTTATTGCTGTTGACCAGATAAGGGCACTCATCAATAACCAGCACGATTCGTTCTGATTGGGCTTTATAAGCGACAAAGCGCAAAGCAGCGTCCCAATTTTGAAAGTTATCAATAAATGCCAGCGTTTCATCCTGTTGAAAGGATTGCTTAATTACCTCGGTGAATTGACGCAGTGCTTCCACGTCATTTTGTTCAATGGCGACGTAGAAAACGGATTTCTTGTCCTGACAAAATTCCTGTATAAGGCGAGTTTTACCCACACGCCTTCTTCCATAAATAACAGCAAATTGAAATTCGCCCTTTTCATATAGGTCATTTAATGCAGCTAATTCATTTTCTCTACCGAATATCATAGCGGATCAATCCTATCTAATCGTGTTAAGACTCAATACGATTAGATAGTATAACAAAACCAACTGTTTGTCAACACGTATCTAATCATGTTAAGACTTAATACGATTAGATCAAGAATACTATCGTTGTTTGTCATGTGTTATAACCGGATTGATCCGGTTTGATTTTAGCAGCCACAGGTTTTAACCTGTGGCGATGCATAAACATGTGCATGCTGTAAATTATATACCTGTGGCGATGTTTAACCATGTACATGTTTTAAATTGCATACCAATTCGTTAGTTCAAACCAATGAATAATTTTCATTTCATTCTTGTAGTGCAGTTCAAACAGATTCGCAGTTTCGATGATTGCTATCCAGGTCAGCGATGATTAATGGTAAAATTCGGCTTCGTGATAAGGGAACAAGTACATGGATAAGAGAATCGATAAAGCAGCTGATAAAATAATCGCAAGCCGGCGTACCTTCGCGATTATTTCGCATCCGGATGCTGGCAAAACCACACTGACCGAGAAATTGCTGTTGTATGGTAATGCCATTGATCTGGCTGGGAATGTGCGTGCCAGACGCAATCAGCGCAATACCACCTCGGATTGGATGGAGATGGAACGCCAGCGTGGAATTTCGATTACCTCCACGGTGCTGCAATTTCCCTATCAGGGTCATATCATCAATCTTCTCGACACACCTGGCCACCAGGATTTCTCTGAAGATACCTATCGCACCCTGTCGGCTGTGGATAGTGCTGTGATGGTGTTGGATGCCGCCAAAGGTATCGAACCCCAGACTCGTAAATTGTTTGATGTCTGCCGTCAGAGGGGTATCCCGATCTTTACCTTCATTAATAAGATGGACCGGCCGGCCAGAGACCCTTTAGCGTTGATGGATGAAATCGAAAATGTGCTCGGTATGCAACCAGTTCCGATCAACTGGCCACTGGGCGATGGGATTAATTTCAAAGGGGTGTATGATCGCAAACGGGTTGGCGTCTATCTGTTTGAAAGAACCGAACGCAATGAGCGCATGGCTCCCGAGAAATTCTATACTTTTAAAGCGCTGCTGGAAGCCAAAATCATGAATCGGGATCATATCGACGAGGTCCAATCTGATATAGAGCTGCTGGATGGCTTGGGGATAGAGTTCAACCACCAGCGTATGTTAAACCAGGAGCAGACCCCTGTGTATTTCGGCAGTGCTCTGACGAACTTTGGGGTGCGACTATTTCTGGAATCCTTCATTCAGTTAGCTCCTGCTCCACAACCATACGAGAGTGATCAGGGAAGGGTACATCCTGCTGACGAGGGCTTTTCAGGATTTGTATTTAAGATTCAAGCCAATATGAACCCCAAACACCGTGATAGTGTGGCCTTTCTACGCATTTGCTCCGGAAAATTCACCCGTGGGATGGATGTACTGCATGCCCAGAGTGGTAAGACGCTCAAACTCCAACGTCCGTATAAATTGTTTGCTAATGAACGTGAAATTATTGAAGAAGCTTATCCCGGTGATGTATTGGGTATCCCCAACACCGGCGAATTGGGGATTGGCGACACCTTGAGCGAACATAAAACGCTGAAATTTGCCCCGATTCCACGTTTTCACCCGGAACACTTCGCTCTGTTACGCCTGTCTGATCTGGGGAAGCAGAAACAATTCATCAAAGGCTTACATCAAATGGAGATGGAAGGGGCGGTGCAGGTACTCTACAATGTGGATGCCTTCAAACGCGAACCCATTCTGGCGGTGGTAGGGGAACTGCAATTTGATGTGGTACAGGCACGCCTGGAAAATGAATACAATGTTCCGACTACATTGGAAAGGCTCGGCATCGATATCGCTCGCTGGGTGACTGGCCCGGAAGAAGATATCAAACGCATCAATGAACGCTCCAACAATCTGGTGTGTCTGGATTCCGATAAAAAATATGTTGCCCTCTTTCATGAGACTTACCACATGAACATGGTCAAACAGAAATTACCAGCCTTGAATTTTGCGATGAAAATTTAACGACTCCCATCCATTCGGATTCATCAAAGAAAAAATGAGCTTTCCCCGAGACCTAATTTAATATAATTCGATTAGCAACCTTCTTTTTATTTGAATTTTAAATAAAAAAAGATGTTTTTTATTCCCTCTTATGGGGGATTACATGGCTGTGTCTTCGTTGTATGATCAATGCTGGAGGAAGCCATGAATAAGAATAAATTTAATCCTGCTAGCCTGTATGTTTATTTCCTTAATATTCTCTTGGTGTTTACATTATTCATCCTTTTATTGGTCAAAGTACATTTACCAGCTTTGGTCATTATATTTTTAATCTTATTGATGGGGCCGATAGCGTTTATCCCGGTTGTTAACCGGTTGAGCCAGATCAGTCAAAACTTTGATCATTTCCAAAATGGGAAACCACTGTTGGGTAGCAGGAAACAATGGCCAGATCCGCTTTACCCGCTCCTGTTGCAGATACAACAATTGGGTAATCATGACCAGAATGTTGCAAATCTGAGGGAAGGCTGGAAGGCACAAATAGCTCAGGCAGCAGCTCAGGAGGAGCGTAATCGTTTGGCACGGGAACTACATGATTCGATCAAGCAACAGCTTTTCAGTATTCAGATGAGTGCAGCCGCCATTCAGCAACGCTGGGAGAATGACCCTGATGGAGCCAGGGCTGCCCTGGCTGATCTCCGGCAGTCAGCTCAGGAAGGACTGGCAGAGATGAATGCCCTGCTCCTACAGCTTTCCCCGGCTCCTCTGGAACGCGTGGGCCTGACACAGGCAATTCAGGAGTTGTGCCAGGCGCTTGGTTATCGCAGTGCGGCCCAGGTGGATTGCCAGATTGGAGAGCTGCCAGCCGACGAGCGCTTATCCTCTGGTTGGCAGGAGAGCATTTTCCGGATCGTGCAGGAGGGATTGAGTAATATTGCCCGCCATGCCCGCGCCACCTATGTAAATCTCAGTCTTCAGCAGGATACTTCTTCTCAGCAGTTGATCTTGAAAATTGAAGACGATGGGAAGGGATATCAGCCATCAACGACCAAACCAGGTCAGGGCTTACGCGGCATACTGGAGCGAGCTGAAGCCCTGGGTGGACAGGCACAAATCAAAGCCATGCCCAACCAGGGAGTCAATTTGCAAGTAACCCTGCCTTTGCTTTCCCCGGTAGAAATGGAGGAACAGGATTTGGTGGCCGATAACCGCGCTAATAAAATTGCCTGGATTAGTTTGTTGGGGGGTGTGTTGTCTGCCGCAACCCTGACACCCATTGTTCTCGCGCAGGTTGGCGGTTATTTAAGTGAGTCTTCCAACAGCGCGCTCTGGCTGTGGTTGATACCAGCTGTATTATTCATAACCCTAACAGGTTGGTTGGCTGGGCGCTTCATTCCAGCAGCGGACCGCTCTGTACAAATATTGCAGAGTGCTATCAGTGCTGCCGGTGCTGCCATTATTGCTTATGGGCTCGTCCTGGTAGTACCCGTTGCTCTGCAGGGGATGGATGCCTTGCTGAGGCATGGTTTGCACCCGGCTTCTGAATTACAGACGTCTATTCTCATCATTGATTCAGCACTGGGTATCTTTGCCTGGACACATGCTGCTTTTTGGATATTAATGCTGGTGGGTGCAGGTTTGGGTGCCATTGGCGGACTGGTGGCAGGAACTCGAAGGGTCAACGAGAATCTTAAATCCAGAATCTCCATGGATGCAATTCTCTCCATGCTCCTGGCAGGCAGCGCATGCACCTACCTTTTCGGGACGTTGGTATTGCCAATCATGGAAGCTGCCATGCTGGAAAATGCTATGAAGTCCGGTGCACTTCGTGAATTGTTCTATTTACCGCATTCAGCACCCTTCCTGGTATTGACGACGCCTTTGATTATTTTATTATTTAGTCTGGCATTTAATTTTCAAAAGATCACGCAGGAAATTAAAACGGGAACGCTGCAAATCCTGGAACAAGCCCATTGGAAAAGTTTTAATCTGGCTGTTTTAAGCTTCGGCATTGCTATAATTAGTTCCTTGCTGGGTTGGGTGACGACTGAAGAAATCCCAACTACCTCAACTGTATTTATTCTGGGTGCTGCTTTACTACTGCTCACCAACGCAGTCTTGTTCCTGCGACTGACCGTGCGCAGCCGCAGGAAATTATCTGAGGGAATGCAACCAGGGTGGTTATGGCTGGCGTATGCCACTCCTGTTCTGGTTATATTGTTACCTGGTGTCCTTCTGGCGACCATTACTGAGGTGTTCACCACCTGGGTGCTGGTTCTTTACCTGATGATCGTTTTGGGTTTTGTGGTAGTGTATAGTCTGCTGTCTCAAACTGCAAAACCTGCCGGCCGACTTTCAATGATCAGACAACAGGCTGCTCAACTTAACCAGATCTGGTTGGCTGCTGCGTTCAGCTTGGTTATTCCTGCACTTCCGATGGGTTCGGCCGGACTGGCAATCCTCAGCGTTGTGATTCCTTTTGTCAATCCCCTGGATAGTGAACGCCTGCCTGGATGGATTAGCAGCGGAGACACCATCAGCAGTTTATTGCGGGAAGATTTCCTCATGTGGCAACCAGCTGGTTTTCTGATCTTGTTAGTCGTGGCGGTGGTGCTGGTTGGCCTATGGGCATTCTTCACCCATCTGCGCATTCTGAATGCGCAAAGACACCAGTAAGCAAAATGGATATAATCATCACAAGGAATTTAAATGATTCGATTAATATTGGTTGATGATCATCATGTGGTACGCCGTGGTTTGCGATCTTACTTTGAATCCTTCCCCGACCTGAAAATTGTCGCGGAAGCTGCCAGCGCTGAAGAGTTACTTCAGAACTTGCCTGGCATTGAAGCGGACGTGATTGTATTGGATATCCTCCTGCCAGGAGGGATGGATGGACTGGAAGCAGCCAGAATGCTTCAATCTCAGCCTAATCCAACTCGGATCGTGATCCTGACGGCTTACAGCGATCCAGCTCGGGCAATGGCAGCCTTGCGTAGTGGTGTGCTTGGCTATGTACGCAAAGACAGCGCTCCGGAGGTTCTACTGGCTGCCGTACGAGCTGCAGCAAATGGTCAAATTTATCTGGATCAGAAAACTGCTGACTCATTAGCAGAAAATATTCCAAATGCAGCCCTCTCTCTCCGGGAACAACAGGTGCTAGAGCAGTTAGCACACGGCAGAACCAATCGTGAGATTGCTGCTACATTGGTAATCAGCGAGGAAACAGTCAAGTCGCATGTCAGCAACATCCTCGCCAAACTGGGTCTCGAAAACCGTACCCAGGTTATCTCTCATGCACTCAAGCATGGCATGCTGAGAAGGGATGAGTAGTGGATTGCTAAAAGCTAAAAGCTGAAATATGAAAGCTGAACCAATGATCACAGTTTTGAATTTTTAACTTTGAGCTTTGAGCTTTCAGCTTTCAGCATTCCGCTTTTTCCCAAACCATTAGTTATTATTCTTCTCAGATAAAAGTTTCTTGATATCAGTCAAAGTTTCGTTGATGCGGAAGAACAGGATCAACAATTCACAGTAAATTCGGACAACCAGGATGCCCAGTATGGCAGCCAATGGGCCACCTACGAGCCCCCCAAGAATTGTCATAAATTCACTGTTGGAAATTCCAGAGAAGATTCCGCCAAAGAAGATAACCAATCCGCTGATAATGCTGGCGATTAAGCCGATCCAGAACAATACTTTGATGATCACAGGTGTGACCATACGTTCAAAACTGAAAAAACTTTTCAAATTCATGCAAACCTCCTGATGATAAGATAAGTAAAATTTGTGCAATGGATTTCTTTGCACAGAAAACGAATAAATCTTATGCCATTTACCAATAATTCTGGCTCAAAATGAAAGTTGAGATAAAAAGCATATAGACAACCGCAAAGAGACTGGGATGGATCCATTTAAATTATAGATGATATTTCATTTAGATCACAATATCCTTGACAAATATCCTTGATAATTATCGAAAAATCATTTAAAATAGAACAAAAATACTAACATTTTTTGATGGAGGAAATCTGAAATGTTCACAGACAATCGATTTTATATGGAGGAAATATGACTTTCAACTATGAGTTTACACGCCTGTTGGTTTCAAATTTCAAAGAGTGCTTCATTTTTTATCGGGATATACTCGGCTTTAAACCAGTCTTTGGGACTGAAGATGATGTCTATGCTGCTTTTGATTCTGGCTGTACCCAAATTTCCCTCTTTGACAAATTTCTGATGAGCAAAGCCATTGGGACTGAACATCTTGCTATTTCAGCGTCTACGCAGGATAAAATCTGCCTGATTTTTGGTGTAGAGAGTGTGGATATTACCTGTATAAAGCTTCAGGAACAAGGTATTCAATTAGTTACACCGCCAACCGATCGTTTGGATTGGGGAATTCGGACAGCCCACTTCCGGGATCCAGATGGCAACCTGATAGAAATCAATCACCCACTCTGAGCATAGAATCGTATAAAACCAACGCAAGGGTTTGATCAGGGGTATAATGATTTAATGCTTCGCAGGCGTTATTTCCGCATCCTTATATTTTTTGGACTATCGATAGCAGGTTTTATCTGGTGGGAACTTATCATACCAAAAATAGGACTGCGAAAATTGTCCCGTGCGACCCGTTCGAATCGGATTAGAAACATGGCCCGGGGTTTCCGCAAATTAGCGGTGGACATGGGCGGTGTGATGATTAAGGTGGGTCAGTTTTTATCTGCTCGTCTGGATGTGATGCCGCGCGAAATAACCGATGAATTGTCCGGGCTGCAGGATGAAGTGCAGGCAGAACCTTTTGGACCCATCCAGACTTTGATTGAAACTGAGTTTGGGAAACCACTTGAGCAAGTATTTATCGAATTTGATCCACAGCCATTCGCTTCAGCTTCGATTGGTCAGGTTCATTTCGCCCGTTTATGTATGCAGGAAGAAGACAGTTCAGAATGCCCGGAAGTTGTTGTCAAAGTGCAACGACCAAATATCGAAGAAATTGTAAAAGTAGATTTATCAGCTCTTCAAATTGTTGGAAAGTGGTTGCAAAAATATAAACCCATTCGCAAGCATATGGACTTGCCCAAGCTGCTGGATGAATTCAGTAATACATTATATGAAGAGATTGATTACATTCATGAAGGCAAAAACGCGGAGATCTTCGCTGAGAATTTCAAGAATGTCAAGAAGGTGCGCGTGCCAAAGGTGATCTGGGGTTATACCACCAAACGTGTTTTGACATTGGAAAATGTTTTGGGTATCAAGATCACGGATTATGAGGCCATTGAACGTGGCGGAATTGATCGTGGCGCCGTGGCTAAAAGCCTGTTTGGTACGTATCTTAAACAGATCTTTGAAGATCGTTTTTTCCATGCTGATCCACATCCAGGTAATCTCTTTGTTCAGCCAGCCGGGGAGGGAGATGACCCGGAAAACTGGAAGATCACATTTGTCGATTTTGGGATGGCGGATGCTGTTAACGAAAACACGTACGAAGGGTTGAAAGAAGCTGTGTTGGCCGTAGGCACCCAGGATGTCAGCCGCTTGATGAAATCTTACCAGATCCTGGATGTATTGCTGCCTGGCGCTGATCTGGATTTACTGGAACGGGCCAGCCAAAGGGTCTTTGACCGCTTTTGGGGAAAAACTACCTCACAACTAATGGAAATGCATTCCGAAGAGGCGCGGGCGTTCATGCAGGAATTTGAAGACCTGATGTATGAAATGCCGTTTCAGGCACCGGAAAACCTGATCCTGTTGGGCAGGTGTGTGAGCATCCTCTCGGGTATTTGTACCGGGTTGGATCCAAAATTCAATATTTTTGAGAATATCGTTCCCTATACCGATACATTAATTGATGTTGAAGGTGAAGGGCGCTGGTCATTGATATGGCGTGAGATCACCCGACTGTTTCAGTTGATCATAAAACTGCCTGCCCGAACAGATAATTTGTTCGCCAGGATGGAACAGGGGCGTCTGGAAGTGAGAGTACCAATGCTCAGTCTTGAAATGGAGCGTATGAAACGTGCCCAGCGAAAGACAACATCTGCTATTCTGTTTACAGCATTTTTATTGAGTGGAGTGCAATTCTATCTGGCAGGAGTCACTGTGCCCGCCGTGGTGTTTTTTGGCATTGCGTTCATATTACTGATTTGGATTGTTCTGACACGCTAATAGGTAGGCTACTTAATTTAAAAGAGCATGCAGCAAAACAATCGCATGCTCTTTTCATTTTATTAATATTATTTGGGTTATTGAACTTTTTCAGTATGATCGATTGCTGCGTCAAGCAGACTGCGTAACCCCAGCAGGATTTCTTTTTTGGCAGCGCGGTGATATTCACGCATGCCTTCCGGCAGGAAAGATTCGGCTACTTTTTCCATATTATCTCGTGCAGCACGCATATGCTCACGCGCTTCTTTAATATTCGGATTTTGTACTCTTTCAGATTTTTTTTCAACCATAGTTACCTCCATGCAGACATTTAGACCATTGTGGTAAATGCTGTTAATTGCATTATAAGTGTTTTCAGGCGGTCGTCAAGCGGAAATACGATCTTACAAAGCGAGGGAGGAAATTGAGACAAAAAGTTATCATGGTTGATTGAGAAATCCAGGTTCTCACCAAACTTGGAATAAAATCCTGATGAATTAAATATATTGGGATAGGTCGTTCGGGATAATTGAGCTCTATACGATAATTAATCAAGAAAATCTGGTTAATAAGAGGTAATTCTTATTAACCAGATACGTAATTATGTGCCCAGATATGCTTTTTTGACTTCCGGGTTCTTTTCTACTTCCTCGGATGTGCCTGAAAGGGTTATTGTCCCTGTTTCTAATACATAAGCTTTGGTTGCATATCGCAGTGCTAAGTGAGCGTTTTGTTCGACGAGGAGAATGGTGGTGCCTTCTTCATTAATTTTTGAAAGATTTTCGAATAGATCTTTTACCAAAATGGGCGCTAGTCCCATGGATGGTTCATCGAGCAACATCATTTTGCCTCGATTCATCAATGACCGGCCAACAGCCAGCATTTGTTGTTCTCCACCACTTAATAAATCAGCTAATTGAGATTTCCTTTCTTCCAGGCGGGGAAAAATAGTAAATACACGCTTGAAATCTTCTTCAACTCCTTTCGTATCTCGGCGTGCATAGGCAGCAATTTTTAAGTTTTCCAGAACGCTCAGATTACCAAAAACCCTGCGACCTTCAGGAACAAGCGTAATACCCAGTTTATTAACGATATCGTGTGGTGAATATTTTAACAAATCTTCACCCTTGAATTGAATGGAACCTGAAACGACTCTACCCCCCATTTCTTTGATCTGACGAACGATTGACCATAAAGTGGTTGATTTTCCGGCACCATTGGCACCAATCAATGTTGCGATTTCCCCTTCTTCAACATCAAAGGAGATTCCATGTAATGCCTCGATTGCTCCATATGAAACGACCAGATCTTTTATGCTCAGCAACATTATGTAACCTCCTCACCCAAGTAAGCTTTGATCACCAATAGATTATTGCGAATCTCTGCGGGTGTACCTTCTGCAATTGTTGAACCGAAATCAAGTACCTGGATTCTCTCACATATGTTCATAATTACACGCATCTGGTGTTCTATGATCAATACTGTGACTTTAAACTCATCTTTTACCCAGCGCACCAAATTGATCAATTCACCTATTTCACCTTGATTCATACCAGCAGCTGGTTCGTCCAGGAGCATTAAACTGGGATTCACTACCAAAGCACGGCATATTTCAACCCTGCGTTGGATACCGTAGGGAAGGTTCCGCGGTAATTCTTTAACATAAGGAAGCAGATTGAATTTATCGAGTAGATCCATTGCTTCTGCAGTGACTTTTTGTTCTTCTTTTACTAAACTGTTGGTGAAGAACAGCGAATCAACCAACTTATAATTAATTTGTGAGAAGTGAGCGATCCGCAAATTATCAATAACCGATAATTCATTCCATAGGCGGATATTTTGAAATGTTCTACCAATCCCAAGTGAAGTGATTTGATGAGGATAAAGGCCTATCAGATTATTGCCTTTAAACGTTATTGATCCTTCAGAAGGGCGATAGAGTCCACAAATCAGATTAAAAATTGTGCTTTTTCCCGCTCCATTAGGACCAATCAGTCCAACAAGTTCATTGTCGCCTAACTCAAGGTTGAAGTTATCGACTGAACGGAGACCTCCAAAGTAATGTGTGAGTTTATCAATTTTTAATAAAGCCATTTGTTAATCGCTCCTGGAGTGATGAAAAATATTTTTTCAATTTAGGGAACACGTCCAATAACTCCCGATTGCCCATAATACCAGTTGGTCGGAAGATCATGAGGATAATTAGCAGTAATGGGGTGGCTACCCATCGCCACACATCCAATGGTCGCAGTAACTCAAGCAAAATTGTAAACAGAATTGCGCTGATCACGGATCCGCTCAGCGAACCCATTCCTCCCAGATATACCATCACAAGGATGTAAGTTGATTGCAAAATAAAGTAGCTGGAAGGATTAATAAAGGTCACCGTATGAGCATGTAATCCACCTGCCACACCTGCCAATCCACAAGAGAGCATAAAGGTAACAATTTTCAGCCAGCGTGTGTTGACCGTCATCAATTCTGAGGCAATTTCATCATCCCGGATTGCGACAATGCTTTTCCCCATCGTTGAGTTAACAAAATTCCGGATGATGAAAATTGAAAATATCATCGCCAGAAAAGTCCAAAAAATCAACCAGGGAAAACTAACCAGATTTTCCATGGCTTTTACAACTTTTCCCATGCCCATAAATCCCCGGGGGCCACCAATTGCGTCAACATTTTCAATCGAACTTTTGAAAATGAAGTTGACCGCTAACGTGACAATTGCCAGATAATCTCCCCTGGTTCTAAAAGATGGTATAGAAATCAACAAGCTGAAAAAAGCTGCAGCAACACCACCGACAAGCAGAGAAATGGGAAAAATCAGAATTGATAATTCTTCGGGTAAGATTGGTTTTCCAAAAAAAGGATTATCAGTGAGCAAATAGACGGTTAATAGCGATGAGGTATAAGCACCGACACCCATAAAAGCTGCATGTCCAACAGAAAACTCACCCATATAACCATTAATAAGGTTCAAACTCACGGTCAGTATGATATTGATGCCTATTAATGTAATGATGAATTGAATATAATTACTGAACCAACCCAACCAGGATGGTACGATACATAAGAGAAATAAGACCCCAATGAGCGTAGGCATACCAAAGCGTTTCATAGATCCTCCTGGATTTTTCGATAAGACTTACTACTTATACTTTGGTGCGACGAGAAACACCAAACAGCCCAGTCGGCTTAATTGCCAGGATTAGCAGCAAGACAACAAAGGCAATTAAATCTCGATAGGTTGAAGGTAAGAAAGCTGCTACAAATATTTGGGTAAATCCCAAAATGTATCCTCCCACCATTGCCCCACGGATGGAGCCAATACCACCAACCACCGCTGCAATGAATGCTTGCCATCCAACTAGCATGCCCATATTAAATCGAAGGATGGGAAATGCGGTTCCGTACATAATACCAGCCAATGCAGCCATTGATGATCCAAGCACAAAGGTAAAAAGAATGATTTGATCAACTGAAATTCCCATCAACGGAACGGCGAGGCGGTCATAAGAAATGGCTCGCATTGCCATCCCCCAACGTGTTTTTTGTACGATCCACCAGAGAATTCCCATCGATAGGAATGAGAGTAATATTACGTAAATTTTGATATTGGTAACGGTGATACCACCGATGGAGTAGATAATTTTATCAAAAAGATTGGGAAACTGACGGTCACTGGCTCCCAGCAATGCAAGATTACCATACTCCAGTAAAAGACCAAACATGAGTGCGGTGATCACCAGGTATAGTCTATGTGCCCCTCGATTTCTCAAGGGTCGATAAGCAATCCGTTCGATCGCAACACCTACCAGTGCTGTAAAGAACATGGTGCCAACAATGGTGACTGGAATGATTACCCAACTCGGTAGATCAAACGGTAATTTAATTTCAAAATTATTGGTTAGAAAGGTTCCAATAAAGTAACCCGTGTAAGCCCCAACCATAAAGATGTCACCGTGTGCAAAATTGATCAGGAGTAGTACTCCATATACCAATGTATACCCAACCGCAATCAAAGCCAAAAAACTGCCCCATTGCATGGCATTAATAAAATTCTGGATGAAGAAATCGAGAGTCACTAAATCCTCCTTGCAATGATTTCTGGTCTTCACGAGAAAACCCAATCTCCCGAACTTGTTTTTGCAAGCCGGGAGATTAAATTTTTCTCGATTAACCCGACAATTTATTCACTTCCAGGTTTATGGACAGGCTTTATCAAAGGCGATGAACTCACCATTTTGAATCTGGACAATTACAGCACATTTAATTGGATCGCCTTGATCATCAAATGTCATTTTGCCAGTAATACCGTCAAAATCTTTAATCTTTGCCATACCATCACGAATGCATGTGCGATCCTCGCTAAGATTTCCGGTAATTACTCCACAATTCTTAATACCTTGTGTCACGATCATCATTGAATCCCAGGATAATGCAGCAACGTCTCCTGGAATTAAGTTGTATGCAGCATTGTATTTATCAATGAAATCTTTTGTTGCTCCGGTGGCACCATTGGCAACATAGTGCGTGCTAAAAAACGCTCCTTCGCAATCGGAACCACACAGTTCCAATAGTTGCGGATCTCCCCAAGAGTCACTTCCTATGATGGGAATGTCTAAGCCAAGATCTTTTGCCTGTGAAACAATTAATGGAACTTCCTGGTAATATTGTGGGGTGAAGAGGACTTCACAACCTGATGATTTTATGGAAGTTAATTGAGCACTGAAATCTTGATCACCGGTTGTGAAACTTTCAAATTGTAAAACCGAACCCGCACCATGTAATTTTTCCCAGGCATCCTTGAAATTATCCGCCAGCCCCTTAGGATAGTCACTGGCGATATCAAATAGAACACAGGCTGAAGTGCTATTAAATTGCTTTGTGACAAAATTTGCTACAACAGGACCCTGGAAGGGATCAAGGAAGGGGGCGCGAAATACCCAGGGGCGATTCAAAGTTGTATTTGGATTGGTTGACCAGGGGCTGATCATTGGCGTCTCGAGATTATTTGCCACTTCACCAGCCGGGACAGCAGTGTTACTGGGGTTCGGTCCAACGATTGCAAGGACATTATCCTGACTGATCAGTTTATTTGCTACTCCCGCTGCACCCTCTGCCGTAGCATTATTATCTTCGATGACTAATTCTAATTGATATTTTTTCCCACCTACATCAATTCCCCCAGCGTCATTAATTTCTTTAACATACATTTCTGATGCGAATTTTATTTGTTCGCCAACTTTTGGTTTGTCACCGGTGATTTCAGCATTGATACCAATTTTGATTGTGTCTCCTCCTCCTGTACCGCAAGCTGAAGCAAAAAACGCGGTAACAAGTAAGACAGAAACAATACGAAAGATCAATTTGCTTTTCATTTTCTCATCCTTCTCTATCTACACCAGTTATTAAATGATTGTTATACGATTGTTACCCTCAATTCGTATGTGCCAAAAATTCAAAAAAACCTATAGTCATCACCTCCATTTCCAGGGAGAGTATTGATTAGAAAGCTACCAATATTGATTATTGTATAGATTTTTAGGAAAAATTTCTGATAGAAGCGGGAGTTGGAAGAAGTGCGATGAGCTTGAATCAAGTTAAAAAATATGAAAAAAATTTTTCCATGCCTGATTCTGAAAAAGAAAAAACTACGTAGACTTTACAAATTTTATCTATTTACTCAATTGATTAATTTATTATACTGAATTGTGATAAAGATTCAAGTGGTTTCTTTAAAAAATTATCTCAGATTTATTCACTTGGATCCATGATGGAAACATTGAAACAATTGTGATTGTTGAGTCGTCAACATTGCGGATTTTCCAAAATGCTTCAGACGACATTTTATGGTTGGCTGAAACGAGTGTTCAACTGGAAGTTAAATGCTAAGAGGGTGAGCAGCAAATGCAGGCAGTGTGACAGGTATTGACGAGCCATAGAAAATGATGCTAAAGATGAAGATTGACAGAAATTTTTGTAAGCTGCTCGCGCCTTTAGTGCCGGAAGTGACGCACACCCGTAAATACCATTGCTATCCCAAGACGATTGCAGGCATCAATAGATTCCTGATCACGGAGAGAACCTCCGGGCTGCACAAGGGCTGTGATGCCGGCTGCGGCGGCTTTTTCAACTGAATCTGCGAAGGGGAAGAATGCGTCGGATGCCATGACTGCCCCGTGGGCTTTTTCGCCGGCACGCTGGGTGGCTATGTCCACACAATCGACGCGGTTTGGTTGTCCACCCCCTATGCCGAGCGTAGCTTCATCTTTTGCAAAGACAATCGCATTCGATTTGACATGTTGGCAGGCTTTCCAGGCGAATTTGAGATCAGCCAATTGTTCAGGGGTGGGCTGAGCTTCCGTTACTACTTGCCAGGAAGTGTCCTGCGGGTCTCCCAGGTCGATTGATTGTTGCAGAACTCCCCGTATGATGGAGCGAACCTCCACCAGTGGTTCGATCTTTAGATCTGGCATCTTCAGGATGCGCAGGTTCTTTTTCTGTGACAGAATCTCCAATGCTGCCGGGCTGAATCCAGGCGCAATCACACACTCCACGAATAGTTTGTTTAATGCCATTGCTGTATCAGATTCCAATTGGCGGTTAAGCGCTACAATCCCCCCAAAGGCTGAGACAGGGTCGCTTGCCAGGGCCCGCTGGTATGCATCCAACTGGACCTCTGCTGAGGCAATCCCACAAGGGGAGAGATGCTTCACAATTACTACGCTGGATTTCTCAAAACTCAAGACAGCTCTCCAGGCAGCATCCAGATCCAGTAAATTGTTATAGGAGAGCTCCTTGCCCTGCAAGATCTTGCCTCCTAAAGGTCCTTGCCCGGTTTGATAACCAAATAATTGCGCAGATTGATGAGGATTCTCGCCATATCGTAAGAATTGCTGCGGGTATAAACTGAATTGATTGGTTTCAACACCTTCCAAATAATCAGCAATCAACGAATCGTAGCGGGATGTTATTCGAAAGCATTTAATTGCCAATCGTTTGCGGAAATCACCTTTTACTCCGCCAGAAAGCATTTCCTGTAGCACCTGCGGATAATCCAACGGGTCAGAAACCAGGGTCACACGCTGGTGATTCTTGGCTGCTGCACGCATTAAGGCGACACCCCCAATATCAATCTGTTCAATCGCTGCCTGTAAGCTGACTCCTGATTGAGCAATTGTTTCTTCAAATGGATATAAATTCACCACCACCAGATCGATTGAACCCCATCCCAGCCTGCTTAACTCGTTGCGATCCTCTTCCGATTCGCGTGCCAGAATGCCGGCATGAATGGCTGGATGAAGGGTTTTGACACGTCCACCCAGCATCTCTGGTGCGCCAGTGTAATTGGATACTTCGATGACCGGCAACTGGTTATCCCGCAGGTAGCGGGCGGTACCACCACTGGCGATAAACTCCCAACCCAAATCGATTAACCCCTTTGCAAAATCCACCAATCCGGTTTTGTTATGAACAGAAAGAATTGCTTTTGGCATTTATCTCCTTACCGTACTCAATAAATAATTTACAATGGCCAAATTAAAGTGGTTTAGCCGAATGCATGAAAAATTATGATGATCTCAGAAAGTTCTTTGCTTCTTCGATAGAGGCTTCATCCCCTACCATTGTCAATAAATCATTGGCCTTTAATGTTGTGTCTCCTTTGGGAATGATCACCTGACTACCGCGTTTTACACTGGCGATCACAAAGTGTTTTGGCCATTCGATATTCATGACCTGTTGCCCATCGCAGGCTGCACCGGCTTCTATCACGATCTCACTGACCGATGCTGACCCGGACAGGCCTTCATTCAAACGGTTTGGCAATGATTCTTGCGGTACATACCAGAATGTTTCATCTTCATTTTCCAAAGCAGCATCGATTTCAGCAGTTAATGTTTCAAAAATCTCCTCGGAGATAACGCCATCCCCGCGCATGCCGAGGTAAGCGGAACGCTGTGCCCGTAGAATTTCACGCCGTGCCAGTTCCAGTTCTTCGGTTTCCAGTTTTGGTTCCACCTTTAATAGTTGGCGAACTGAATCAGCCAATAAGGCAGTTTGTGTGTGCAGCTTGGGTTTTATCCGCTCCCAGGCAGGCGTAGAGATCAGACCTTCCCGATAGCGACGCTCAATATGGGCTTCTGCTGATCTTAAAGCATTTAAACGTGCATGGCGTTGTTCATACTCGACCTGAACGGGAGTTGTTGTGATGATGCCCAATTTTCGCACCAAAGGACGCATCGTGGTCGCCTGAATCAAGAGCGTAAAGAGTGCTACGCCGAATGCCATGGCCCGCAACAAATAACGTTCTTCCCCGAATGCAACTGGCAAACTGAGTGCCAGCGCCAAGCTCAGGGCACCGCGCAGCCCACCCCAGGCAATTACATGCCGCCAGCGCAGTGAAATAGGTTCCCCCAACCGGTTGGATACCCATCCCAATCCATATACAACCACAACTCTGGCAACCAGCACTGCCCCGATCGCCCACGCGATAAACTGCCAGGACTCGAAAAGTGCAAACAGATCAACATCCAATCCGATCAGCAAAAAGACCAGCGAGTTGACCAAAAAAGTGATGTACTCCCAGAAATTAAAAAGCACAATTCGGGTGGTCGGGCTCATCCCTTGTGGACCCAGACTGCCGGCAATCAGACCTGCGGCTACCACAGCCAGAACGCCACTAAAGTGAAGCTGCTCTGCCAGCAAGTAGGAGCCGTAGGCCAGCACCGTGGTCAGGGTGATCTCGATCAGATAATCATCAATCCTTGCGATGACTCGTGATACTACCCATCCCAGTACCAATCCGACGACAACCCCACCGACAGATACTTTAAAAAATTCCAGAACGCCACTGATCAGGTTGAATTGCCCGGTAATGACAATTGCCAGCATGAGATTGAATAATACCAGGGCTGTGCCGTCGTTGAGTAAGCTTTCACCTTCCACCAGAACTGATAAACGTTTGGGGACTCGTAAAAGACGGAAGAGCGAAACCACGGCAACCGGGTCGGTGGCAGCTACCAAAGAACCAAAGACCAGAGCCACCGGTAGAGATAATCCGGTTCCAAATGAGACGATGCCCCCCACAATCAGTGTTGTCAGCAGCACACCCGGTACTGCCATCATCAGGATAGACGTCAGGTTCCGCCTCAACTCGGTCAGATTAAGGTGAAAGGCTGCTTCAAACACCAGCGGGGGCACAAAGAGTGCCAGGATTAATTCGGGTGTCAGTTCAAAATTTAATGGGGATTGGGTGGTTAAGAACAAACCAACCACCACCAAGGCTACCGTATAGGGGATGTGCAGACGCCGCACCACTATCGCTACCAGGGAAGCGATTAACAATAATTCAATAATCAGGGTTTCGGTATTGAGGAATTGTTCCATATTTTCACATGCTGATTAATTATACTATTTAGGGATGAGGAATCAGGATTCAGAATTCAGAGTTCAGGATTTTTCGGAATTCTGAATCCTGCCCACTGAAATCTGAAATCTAACCGCTAACCATCTCCAGAATGATATTTTTCAACTGATCACACATTATCTTATATTGAAGCGGGTCTTTCCTTAATTGGAATGGTAATTCTATGTGGTAGGCAGTCCATTCATTGGTGTTGATTGTCAATGACTTCGTAGCTCGCAGATGAATCTGATCAAAATCACCGCTGATGGTGTAATGGCGCAGACCTGGATGGTTGGAAAAGGCAGTAGCCAGTTGAGTTGCCATTCGTTGGGATAAGGGTGACTTCTCCCGTGAACCACAGGAGATTTCAATGTCAAATGTAGCTGATACGCTGCCATGACCGTGGATTTCGATCAGGATTTCGGGTTGAACTGCTTCAATTTTCTTAAAATAATCACTGGTTTTATATTTATTCGGATCAAGGAAATAATTGCCGGCAATCAGACAGCTGCAATTCAAGCGGGATGCTAACTCATAAGCAATCCAGCCAGTGTTTTCATCGGCTGTGGGGTGACTTGCGCAGGGTAAGGTGGAAACATCCAGCGGTGCATGGTGTGGTGCAGCCACCAGCACTTTTTCCGTTGTTCCCGCAAGGTAATATAAATAACTATTGACCGGATCATTTAGTAGCCACGCAATCGACATATTTTCACAGCCCTCATTCAGGTTTACTATACTGAATAGTAGTCCTGAATGCAATCGAATGCAGAGGAAAAAAATATACCTAACGAAAATAATATCATTCATGGAAACCTTACAATAGTAAATTTTCCATCATTTGATACAATAAACCTATAACAAACGTTGGGAGGAACTTTTGACTACAATAAAAATTGCTATTCCCATGGCTGGTTTGGGTACCCGGATGCGCCCGCATACCTGGAGCAAACCCAAACCCCTGGTCGCTGTCGCGGGTAAAACCTTCTTTGATTTTGTTCTGGGTCAATTTGATACATTACCCAAAACCTTTGATCCTGAATTTATCTTCATCGTTGGTCCCAATCAACAGGAACAGGTCGAAGCTCATTTGAAAAAATATTACCCGGAAATGAAATATCATTTTGTTTTACAGGCCGATATGCGTGGGCAATCGCATGCGCTCCATCAAGCACGTGAGCACCTGATGGGGGATCCCATGCTGATGACATTCTCAGACACGCTGATAGAAACGGATCTAGCGGTGCTTGAGGATGGAAAGCTCCAGTCTGGTGTGTGGGTGAAGCCGGTAGCTGATCCGCGCCGCTTTGGTGTGGCTGTGATCCAAGATGATGACACGGTTGTGAAACTGGTTGAGAAACCAGATAGCATTGAGAATAACCTCGCCATGGTGGGTTTCTATTACTTTGCGAATGGCAGTCAACTGATTAATGCGATCGAAGAGCAAATAGAACGCGATATTACCCTGCGTGGCGAATACTTCCTGGCGGATGCTGTCAATCTGATGCTGGAAAGCGGTGTTCAGATGCGTGTCCAAAGGATTAATGTCTGGCTGGATGCTGGTATTCCGGCCGCTTTACTGGATACCAATCGCCACTTGCTGGACCATGGGAATGGCAATAGCGGTGAGTGTCACAGTAACAATCTTAGCATTATTCCACCTGTGTTTATCCATCCCAGCGCAGAAATCAAAGCAGCGGTGATCGGTCCGCATGTCTCTATTGGAGCAGATTGTAAAATTGAAAACGCCATCCTGCGCAACTGTATTCTGGAGAGTGAAGTAGAAGTACGCGATGCTATCCTGGAGGAATCCATTCTCGGCCGGCAGGTACAGGTTCATGGGCAAACCCAACGCCTCAATCTAGGCGATAATTCATCTATCAAAAATTAGTTAAGAAAGTCAGATTCTCACATTTAAAGGAGACTTCATGAAACCATCCTATCTCTCACAACGTGTCGCTGGCCTGAAACCTTCAGGGATTCGGAAATTTTTTGATATCGCTGCTACCATGGAAAACGTCATTTCATTGGGGATTGGTGAGCCGGATTTTGGTTCTCCACCCAGTGTTATTGAAGCCGGGATCCGAGCCCTCCAGGAAGGCCAAACCCATTACACTTCCAATGCCGGGATTTTGGAATTACGCGAGAAGCTAACAGCCCATCTGCATATGCTGTATGGCGTCCAGTACGATCCAAAAAGCGAGGTGTTGATCACCGTCGGTGGATCAGAGGCACTCTATCTGGCAGCCACAGCCTTGCTCAACGCTGGTGATGAGGTCATCATCCCCACCCCCTGTTTTGTCTCTTATCAGGCGCAGGTGGTTCTGGCGGATGGTGTTCCGGTGGAGATTCCCTGCCGGATGGAGGATAATTTTGACGTTAACCCGGCTGCCATCGAAGCTGCTATTACGCCGCGAACACGCGCTATTTTATTGGGTTTTCCCAACAATCCCACCGGAGCAGTGGCTACCCGCGAGCGTTTGCTCGAAATCGCCCGGATCGCAGAGAAACACGACTTGATTGTCATCTCCGATGAAATCTATGACCGTCTGGTTTATGGTGGTCACCAACATGTTTGTTTCCCCTCCCTGCCTGGCATGAAAGAACGCACCCTGTTACTAGGTGGTTTTTCCAAAGATTATGCAATGACTGGCTGGCGCATTGGCTATGCATTAGGACCTGCAGCTCTGATCAGTGGTCTGGTCCGAATACACCAGTATACGGTTATGTCCTCTCCCACGATTGCCCAAATCGCTGCGGTGGAAGCCCTGGCGGATGTAGATGAAGCCGTCCAGATGATGGTGGAGGAATATGACCGCCGACGCAAATTTGTGGTAGCTGAGTTTAACCGCATGGGTTTGCCAACCTTTGAACCAAAAGGTGCCTTTTATGCTTTCCCCAAAGTAGGTGTCACCGGAATGGATGATGAGCAATTTGCGGAACGACTGCTCAATGAGGAACGGGTTGCGATTGTACCAGGTTCAGCATTTGGCGCTGGCGGTGAGGGATTCTGCCGCGTTTCTTACGCTGCTTCCTATGAAAAGCTCGAGAAAGCAATTGCGAAAATTGAGAAATTTGTGAATAGGATTTAGGAATTAGGGTTTAGGGTTTAATCCTAACACCTAGCCCCTAAATCCTAAATCCTGAATCATTTTACAACCCAAAAATTTTGGCGTATAATTACGCTGTTAAAAATACTTATGACGAATTTGTGAATGGAGATCATGGACGAGCAACAACCTCCCGCAGAGCGGGAACCTCATTCGTATAATCGGACTTTAAATAATTCAGGTGATGCCCTGGTCTCTTGTTCTTAACTAGCTGAACCGCCTCCAGGGCAAATCGCCCAGGAGGTGTATCGATGCTGAAAATAAATACCGATACAATTCTGGCGCAGATCGAATCTGCGTTGGAAAAAAATGATGTCAATGCAGCCATGTCTGTATTGGAGGCTTTACGCACGCCTGATCAGGCGGATATCTTCAATGAATTGGAAGATGCAGACCAGATCACGCTTTTGCCTTTCATGCACCCATCCATGTCAGCAGATATTTTGGAAGAGATGGAAGACCGGGATGCAGCAGATTTGGTCAGTGCTCTTGATTCAGAAAGCGCAATCCGAATTGTGGACGAAATGGAGCCTGATGAGGCAGCTGACCTGTTGGGCGATATCGACGGTGCGCAGGCTGAGATCATTCTGGCAGGGTTGGATAATTCCGATGAAATTCGCCCTCTTATGATCCACAAGGATGACAGCGCTGGAGGTTTGATGACCTCAGACTTCATCGTCCTGCGTAGAAAAATGCGGGCTGCTGATGCGATTCACATTTTACGCACCTTGAAGCCGGATCGCGAGGAGATTTATTATCTTTTCATTGTCGACCGCAATGATGTTCTTTCAGGCGTACTCAGTTTGCGAGACCTGATTACTGCTGATCCTGACGTCCTTCTGGAAGAACTGATGGATCCGGAAGTCATCACTGTGCCAGCCGGTACCGATCAGGAAGAGGTTGCCAGAATCATCAGTAAATATGATCTGATGGCCTTGCCGGTTATCAATGGAGAACACAAACTGATTGGCGTGATCACGATTGATGATGTGATTGATGCGATTGAAGAAGAAACCACAGAAGACTTCCAACGCCTGGGTGGTGCTTTGCCTTTGGATGAACCGTATCTCTCCATTGGTCCGGTACGTATTGCCGAGAAACGTATTGGTTGGTTGATGTTGCTTTTTATCACCGGTAGTCTGACCGGTACTGTCATGCGCATGTTCGAGAGTGAATTAGCGGCAGTTGTGTCGTTATCTTATTTTGTGCCATTGTTGATTGGAACTGGCGGTAATGCTGGTGCACAAACAACCAGTACGATCATTCGAGCACTGGCGATTGGTGATGTTCAGATACGGGATGCGCTGCAATCGCTCTGGCATGAGTTACGGGTTGGCTTAATGCTGGGCGTTGGTATGGCCATATTTGCCTATGTGCGTGCCATTACCTGGGGAACCCCGGTCAGTGTGGCTATCACAGTTGCAATTTCTATTCTGGTCATTGTGATCTGGGCTAATTCCTCTGGCGCGGTTTTACCACTTCTGGCAGCAAAACTAAAAATGGATCCCACGGTGGTTTCAGGTCCGGTGATGAGTACCATTGTGGATGCGACCGGTTTGTTAATTTACTTTACGATCGCCAAGTGGGTAATAGGCTTGTGAGCAGTCAGGAGCGCATACAAATCGGAAAGCTGCTTGCGATTAAGTTTATGTTATCGCTTGAAATTAAACAGTAATTTGCTACACTTTTAGTACTCGTTTGATAAAATACTATTCACGGTAACATCTCAATAAAAGGGGGCTGCCTTTTTTTTGGGTGAGCGTAGTCTCGCCAAAAAAAGAGCCCCCATTTGTAATGTTACAATACCCGGACAATTGAAGGAGATGGTGTATGTTGAAGGTGAAAGAACTGATTAACTTGAAAGGCGGTGAAATATATTACGTTTCACCCCACACCAGTATGCGTGCAGCGATCGATTTATTAGTGGAAAAGAAGGTAGGCGCACTCCCTGTGTTAGATGAAACCGGATTGGTGGGTATTATCTCTGAGCGGGATATGATTCGTTTTCTGGCAGAGGAGAGCGAAGCTATCCTGGAAATGCCGGTCAGCACCTTCATGACCCGTAACGTCGTTACAGTACCCGCTGAAACACCGCTTGAAGAATGCATGCAGATCATGATTAATCGTAACTTTCGACATTTACTCGTTCGGGAAAATGATAAGTTTGTAGGGATCATTTCCATGCGGGACATGGTAAGCACCCTGTTAAAAGACCGCGATATTCTCATTCAGGATTTGGAGAAGTATATTACAGGAACCCGATAATTATTTTAGAAAGCGCCCATCATCTTTACGATTTTTCAAATTTTTACTTTGATTTTCCACCCAACCAAAGCTTTCTACTGTAGCGGGTTCAAATATTGGCACGTAAGGTTTAATGTCTAAAAGTGGGGTGTTGTTGAGCATATCTGCCCCGGAAAAAGCTATCTGATTGCCTTCAATTTTTAGTAATCGTACAACCGATAAGCCTATTGGATTAGGACGCACTGGTGCACGTGTGGCAAACACACCTCGTTCCGTATCATCCAAAAATGGTGTGACCAATAATTTGTTTTGTTGGATACGATCAAAAAAGTAAAGCAAAATGATGTGCGAGAATCCATCCAGATCCTGCAAACCAGGTTCCAATTCTGGGTTTAAGATGATTGTCCCAGGCTCATTGGCAACGGTGGGTTGAATCGGAGTGCCTGAAGCCGATTCGTAGGGGGTATAAATAATACCAATCGGTTCAAAAATAATTTGGTGTTTTAAATTGAATGGATCAGCCATTTGAATCCTTTATTTTTGTAGGAATAATCTCTGCCATTAAATGAAAATGCAGGATTGGAAAATTCTGGTTTGGTGCGTCATTTAAGATCACGCGCTTTCCCGTATTGGAACGTAAGACAGGGGAGAGGATCTTTATGAGCCAGTTTCGAAATGCAAACACATCACTTCTTCGCCTTCAACCAGTTCGCCGGTTTTTACAAAACCTAATTCAGAATACACCTTTTCAGCAGATTGATTGGAAGGGTTAATGCTCAGTTTTACCAAATCAATATTAGGGCGTTTCCGAATTTCCTGAATAACGAGCCGCATAGCTTCCTTGCCATAGCCTTTGCCCTGAAAATAGCGGTCGATCATTAAGCGGCAGATCCAGTAGTTATCATCTTTGTTATCAAAGGCATACATCAGAAATCCAACCGGCGTATCGTTGGCGTATATAACCAGGGGGATGCATTCGGGGTAAACCTTGGATTCAGCAATGGAATATAGATTGCTGGCGACGAAATTGACTTGATCCTGACTGACTTCCAGGTTGATCACTGACCCAAAGTTTGTCTGGGTAACAGGCCGTAATTCAATGTTCACGAGTCATCTCCTTGTGGCTAAGCGGATGTTATCATTTATTTTTACCATAGATCAGGGAAAAAAACCTGCCTATTCAGACAGGAATTGAACCGGTTTGCACAGGAGAAAGCTTGTGATATTCTATTTGATCAGACGCGGCTCACCCGATTTTGAATTGCAATCACAAACCATCCAACCAGGATAGTAAAGATCAACCAGAAGAGCAGTGTGCCATTTGAACCCCAATTAAACGTGGCATTAATCGTTAAAATAATCCAGAATGCGCCCAAAATGAAGGTGGGTAAGGGTGAAGATGATTGTTTGTTCATAAAAACCTCGCGTTAGAATAATTGTTCTAATTATAATAACAGAAAATTTATTCTATTGCAAGTGTTTTTTAGAAATTGTATTCTAAATCAGGGTTAAGGATTGAGTGTTGAGGGTTGAGTGTTGAGGGTTGAGTGTTGTTGAATTTAGGATTGTGTGTGGAGCCATGAAGTAGCTTTACAGGTTTTAATTATCTAAATCCATCAGGTAAATAATTTTTCAACTTGGTTTCATTTAATCTATTGACCCCCTATAATGTCCTTAGCAAAATGCTCCCTACTTTTAAGAAGCAGTGCACCAGGCTGTCAAGGTGCGATGCACTTAGGGTGTAATCAGCAACAACCGAATGGAAAATAAAGATCGAATATCCATCATCCAAAAGTGCGTTGCACCTGGGTTGAGTAGGTCGTGGGGTCTTGAGGTAAGGTGCAACGCACTTCTGGAGGAATC
>SWCH01002796.1_pt1 | contig 49642 bp, 44 predicted proteins | sample 4690051 | NCBI WGS metagenome assembly SWCH01 (sample SAMN10267282, study PRJNA491770) | bioreactor metagenome | isolation source: DHS bioreactor inoculated with | place: Japan: off Shimokita Peninsula
AAAAAAAAGGTGGAGAATTACTCTCCACCTCCAGTTCATTATAAACTTTTGATCTATGAATGAGATTTTTTTGAATCGCAACCCTCAATTCTCAAAACTCAACACTCCTAATCAATTATCGCGTAAGACTGCGCCTAATTCGCGTTCCAGGCGGCGGACGATCTTGTTGCGTAAAGCCGTGGATTCACCCGACTCAATGGTGTGATCCTGTGCCTGGTAGGTCATGCTATAAGCCAGGCTTTTCTTGCCTGCGCCGATGCGATCCCCACGATAAACATCGAAGAGTCGTACATCCGCCAGTAACTTGCCACCAGTTTGACGAATGAGGGCTTCCACCTGATCGGCTGGGATGTCTTCATCGACGATGATAGCAATGTCTTCCAGTACGGGCGGGAAGACGGAAACCGGCTGCGATTCGAAGCGCAAGGGGATCAAAGGCAACAACGCTTCCAGGTCGATCTCGGCTACATATACCGCCGGTGCCAGAAAATCATAATTTTGTTTCACCCGCGGATGCAATTCACCCAGCACACCAATGAGGGTTTGACCGACCAGAATTTGTGCTGTTTTCCCTGGGTGCATCGATGGATGTTGGCTCGGTTGGTAGGAAACAGCCTGCAGATGCAATTTTTCCAAAAGACTACCCAGCACACCTTTAAGATCATAGAAATCCAGATTGCCGCTGTCCTTCTGGTTCCAGGTGGGGATAGCTCGTTTACCGCTTATGCCAATGACCAGTTTACGTGGTTCGTTCGGCAAGTGATTGTCTAGTTCCTGGATGAAGACTGGTCCAATTTCGAAAAACGCCAGGCGTTCGCGAATTCTGGCATTTCTTTCCAAAACTTCCAAAACTGACGCCAGCAAGCTCTGTCGCATGACTGAACGTTCGGGGGCGATGGGATTGAGTAAGCGCACATAGTTTTCGGGATCCAAGAATTGTCCTTGCAGATAAGCACGGGTTTCCCGTTCTACAGATGTCAGGCGGTAAGTAATAACTTCCTGCAATCCCAAACCAGCCAGTATATCCTTGATTTTCTCTTCGTTGGCTAATTCCAAATTGTTACGCTGGGGTGGTAATTCGTCCGCCAGATTGGTTTCGGGAATGTTGTTGTAGCTGTAAATGCGGGCGATCTCTTCGATCAAATCTGCTTTCCCGATCACCCCTTCGCCGATATCCAGTCGCAGGGGAGGTGTCTGAGCTTCAACGCTATCCCCAGAGACATTGCAAAGAAATTCCAACCGGGTCAGGATCTCTGCAATTTCTTGAGCAGAGATGGTAACACCCAGTTTTCGTTCGACATCCTGGACACTGATGCTTACCAATGGATCAACTGGTGGTTGGGGATAATTATCCACCAGTCCCGCAGCAATGCTGCCGCCACTCCAGGCAGCCATGCGCTCCAGACCCAGATCCACCGCCCAGGATGCTAAAGCCGGGTGGACACCCCTCCCAAAGCGGTAACCTGCTTCCGAGCTGAGATGCAAGCGCGAGGATGTTCGGCGAACATTGATAAAATTCCAGCTTGCGCCTTCCAGCAATACATTCCGGGTCGTCTCGGTGACTTCGCTCTCCAAACCACCCATAATGCCTGCCAACGAGAGCGGCCCTGCGGTATCACAAACGAGAATTGTATGTTGATCCAACTTTCGTTCCACATTGTCGAGGGTGATCAGGGTTTCACCGTGTGTGGCTGCGCGTGTGATGATAGTAGGGGTTGTTCCGCCTGCCCGCTGGACGAGAACGTCGTAATCAAAAGCGTGTAACGGTTCACCAGTTTCCAGCATGACATAGTTGGTGGCATCCACGATCGAATTGATCGGTCGCATGCCCGCCAGCCGTAAACGACGCTGTACCCAATAGGGACTGGGTTTCGGTTCCAGACTCTGCACCAAACCTAAAACAAAGCGTGGATTGAGATCGGGATCATTTATTTGAATGGCAGCCAGGGCATCGATTTTTGGACCACTGGCATCCGTTGTTCGGGTGGGGACTTTTAATGGTTTTCCAGTTACTGCCGATAATTCACGGGCAACCCCGACCAGACTGGCATCCCGGATCATGTTGGGTAGAATGGCGACTTCAAAGACCGCATCGCCCATGTAATCTGCCAGGGGGATGCCGGTTGGCGCATCGGGGTCAAGAATGATAACGCCTTCGTGTTCTTCTGAAATACCTAACTCTTTCTCAGAACAGACCATGGAGAAGGATTCCACTCCCCGGATTTTGGTGCGTTTCAATTTGGTCAGTTCATAACCAGGCTTGTGCCCATCATACAGGATAGCACCTTCGCGGGCATAGGCTACTTTGAGGGGGGTTGCCAGTGTGCCAGTGCCCTTATAGGGGAATAGATTGGGTGCCCCGGTGAGCACGATCCATTCCCGGGTGCCATCATGCAGGCGGCACAGGGTCAGGCGATCTGCGTCCGGATGCGGCATGACCTCATCAATCTGTGCCACGATAAATTTCTCGGGGTCCCAGGCAAGCCCGGTGAACTTGAATTCCTGGTGATCGCTGCTTCCCGTAAACGGCAATCCGATCACACTGATCTCTTCCACTTCGAGACCTACCATCGTTAATGTACGCGCTAAATCCTCCAGAGAGAGATCGATGTCAATATAATCTTTTAACCATGAAAGAGGGATTTTCATTTTTTTGTTTATCCTCCTAGTTTCTTTTCTTGTTTCATAAACGGACTGCTCATCTTTAGAATTGCTCCAGGAAACGGGCATCATTGCCCCAGAAGTAGCGGATATCTTCAATTTTGTGCAGCAACATGCTGATGCGTTCCGGACCCATACCGGCAGCGAAACCGGAATAGACTTCGGGGTCATAACCACCATTTTTCAGCACGGTTGGGTGCACGATGCCGCAACCCAGGATCTCCAGCCAGCCACTGCCTTTACAGACCGAACAGCCTTTGCCCGCACACACGAAACACTCCACGTCCATCTCGGCACTGGGTTCTGTGAAGGGGAAGTAAGAGGGCCGCAAGCGCGTGCGCACGTCGGCGTTAAAGAGACGCCGCACAAAGCCGTTGAGTGTGCCTTTCATATCTCCAAAGGTAATATTCTTCCCAATCGCCAATACTTCCACCTGATTGAATTGAATCTCAGACCGGGCACTGATTTGCTCATAGCGGTAGCACATGCCTGGCAGAATCACGCGGATGGGGTGGGGGGCCTGCTCGCGCATGACGCGAATTTGCCCTGGTGAGGTGTGGGTGCGTAAAACTACCCCGGGTTGATCAATGTGGAAGGTATCCCACATATCGCGCGCAGGATGATGAGCCGGTATATTCAGCAATTCAAAATTGTACTCATCGCTTTCAACATCCCGCGAACGATAGACCTGAAAACCCATCTCAGCAAAAATGGTAAAAATGCGGCGTAATACCAGGGTTTGTGGATGCAAGCCACCGGCATTTGGCTGGCGGCCGGGTAGGGTGACGTCCACGCGTTCGCCGGTGATTTTGCGTGTCAGGGCAGTTTCCGAAACGATTTTAGCCCGTTCTTCCAGAGATGCTTCCAAAGCCTGTTTGACCTGATTGGCAACCTGCCCCACCTGGGGACGAAATTCTTTTGGCTGTTGGCCAATACTGCTGAAAGCTGACATGACAACGGATGTTTTTCCCAGGTATTCCCGCCGCCAGGCTTGCAAGGGTTCTTCATCCTGGATTTCTGCCAGGAGTGACAATGCTTTTTGTTTTGTCTGCTCCAGTTCTATGAGGATGATTGGTTGTTCTGACATAATACCTCCTGTAAAAATAAAACCCGTCCCTGAAAAGGGACGGGCGAAATTGACCCGTGGTACCACCCACATTCACCATTGCTGGTGCACTTATCCCTGACGGCAACGATTTTGAGCGTACGATCAGGTAGCCTGTTAACGGTGGCTCTCCGGCTCCGACTAATGGTTCATTCGAACGTTCACCTGAGCAGCTCGGGAGGGAACTTCCTGCGGTTTCCATTGGGCGAGGGTTTCAGTCACAGCCCAGGCTTTCCTGTCAACTTTCACCGTACTACTTTCCTCCGTCATGGCTGATTACGGATTTTTATTCTTTATAATTATGCCTGAAAGAATGAGCTTGTCAAGACCAAACTTAATTTTTGTAACAAAACATGAAAAATAAACCGATCACACTTCCGAAGTAATTTGATCCGTTGAAAGAAGATGACCAGATTGAAGAGTCTACTTACTTTTCAAGAACTGATGAATTTGGGTGCGATATTTTTCGAAGGCGGACTGACCGGTTGAAGTTAGCGAACATAAGGTTAATGGGAGCTTTCCTCGATACGTTTTTTCAATTTCGACGTATCCGGCTGCTTCTAATTTCGATAAATGGGTTGAAAGATTTCCCCTGGTTAATCCGGTCTCTCTGAGTAAGAAGAGAAAATCAGCTTTCTCCGCCGTGGATAAGATCGTTACAATCAGGAGCCGGGCAGGCTCATGGATCAGACGGTCAACCTCCAGAATTTGAGCCGGCTCTTTCATGGCTGCTCCGGCATGGGTTGGGTATTACGAAGATAAAGGAATAAGGTGATTAATCCGGAAATGATCCAAATGATGCCCATGCCACTGAATAGCAGCATAAACGGAAGAGCACCGGTTGGGTTGATCCATGAAATGATGCTGCCTAACATGAGGATCAGAAAGCCGGTCAAATAAAAACGGGGGACAGCAACCTGATAGCCAATATAGATTGAGAAAAGAGTTAACAAGAAACTTGAGAATAGGGGAATGAAACGCTGCGGTAAACCGTTTAAAACCATCACAGCCGTTGCGCTGATGATGGCTGAAAGTAAACCGGCGAACACTGCTCGTTTCACGCGTATAGTACGGTTTGGTTTTTTAAACGTCAGATAGCCTGAGCGTGGGTAAGTTAATTTTTCTTTAAGTTGTGGTAAGATTTTTCGAACCTGCGAGGCACCCAGAAGAATTACAGCAGGCGGGGCCAGGATTAATAAAAAATTTTTGGTGCTACTATCTGCCATGCCGTAGATCAGCCAATAGGTCAGCCCGGTGAGAAAAATGACCAATCCACCAGCAATTTCGGATAATCCATCCACATACCAATATTTTCTGGTATTTCGAATGATATTTTCAATATCTGTTTTTTCAATAGTCATGACCAACTCCTGAAAACAAGTTTGTAAAGAAAACAAGTTTGTAATGATTATATTACATTCAATTGATTTGTCAAGATGTATTTATGAATGCAATTGCTCAATGAATATACAAATCGGAATTCGAAAATCGAAACTTACTCGTTTTCCCCATTCCCATTGGTTGGACTACCAGATGTATCCGCATAGGCAATCATGATCGCAAACTGGCTGATCAGGTCGTAGGATTCTTCCAACTGGCCTTGCAGGGTTAACTGGGACGAGAATTCAGGTTCTCCCAGACGTTTTAGCAATGGTTGTGGAATGTTTGGCATCCGTACCTGGACATTCACCTGGGTCAGGTCCTCTTGAACTTCCCAGAAGCGCTCGAGTGTCTCAGGAAAGCGCGGTGCTTCGGGGGTGGTTGAGCGTGAAAGTGGTTCGGCATAATCGATCGAAAGGTCAGCTTCCGCACCTCGCCGTTGCCGCAACGCTTCCAGAATCTGATCCTGGGTGCGACCGCGCATACGGAAGATCAGGAAGGGATCCTCGTCAAAGCGATCACCGAGAATATAATACGTAGCAGCAACATGCTTACAAGGGGTGATTTTATCCGGGCAGGTACATTTGGTTTGTAAATCCAGAGAGTGTTCCGGGAACAAGCTGACGCCCGCCTGATTGAAAACAGCCTCAATATCATTAGGCATTTCACCCACCAGCAATTTCGCCATATAAATCGATTTCTCAGACAGAAGATCCAGTACTTTTTCCCATTGTTTGTTATTAAATGGAGTCAACTGAATAGTGACACGATAGGGTTTAGGACGTGATCCCTGCACACGTGCCAGCATACCACCTTTGATTTCTTCCAGTGAGACAATCTGTCCAATCCGGGCATAGTATTGACCACGCGACAGGCGCACCCCCTGCATCAAGCGTTCCAGGGCTTCCAGCCAGCGGCGTGCCCACCAATTTTTGGCAAACTCCCCACGTTGACTGCGGGTTTGAATGCCAGTTTGGGTCGGTAGTGGGTTCATGCCCCAGGGAGTATTGTTGTTGCGTGGGTTATTCTGGTTTCTTTGTCTATTATCCACACGCTGATTGTTTTTTGTTTCACCGTTATTGACTGCTGGGAATTGTTTTCCGTTTTGATTACTGTTTTGATTTTGCTGATTTTTTGGACTGCGTTGATTGGTCCTTCTCCGGCGTTTAGACGGATTGCGATTTTGGGAGCGATTTGACTTGGCCGTATTGGGGGATTTTTTATCTGTGTTTGAAGAATCTGCTTCTGGTTGCGAAACAGGGTTGTTATTATTTGAGGACCCTTTCAATTCTGATTTATTTTCTAATTCATCCATATCAGACTCCTAGTCCTGATAACGCAGGCGTACCAAATCTTGCAGTTCATCAGTGGAGAGATCGGTAATCCAGGCTTCGCCGGCGCCAATGACTGATTCCGCCAGACCTTTTTTGGATTCGATCATCTCATCGATTTTTTCTTCCAGGGTACCCACACACACAAATTTATGCACCTGGACGTTGCGATTCTGACCAATCCGAAAAGCACGGTCTGTAGCCTGGTCTTCCACTGCCGGATTCCACCAGCGATCGAAGTGGATGACATGGTTTGCCCGTGTGAGATTGAGTCCAATGCCACCTGCTTTCAGGGAGAGGATAAAGATCTGCGGTCCGTTTTCATCATCCATGAAGCGCTTGATCATCTGGTCACGCATTTTCACCGGTGTGTTGCCATACAAGAAAATGGTGGGTGTGTTCAAAGTGCTGGAGAGATAACTATTCAATATTTTACCCATTTCAGCGAATTGGGTAAAAATTAAAACCCGATCGCCAACAGCGACAATTTCTTCCAGCATCTCTACCAGGCGTTTCAGCTTGCCAGAACGGTTATGAATTTCCCGGGCGACCGGAACATGTCCATTGATCTTTTGCAGATATTGAACTGGATGGTTACAGATTTGTTTCAATTTTGTTAACATCGCCAGTACCAGACCATGACGTTCAATGCCTTCACTTTCGCTGATTTTCTTCATGACCTCATTGACATGATTCTGATACAAACTGGCTTGTTCTTCGGTGAGATTGCAATACGCTTTCACCTCAATCTTCTCTGGCAGATCATTGATCACGTTGGGATCAGTTTTGACACGCCGCAGAATGAATGGTGTAACCAATTCTTTGAGTTGATTTGTAATCTCCGGATCGTGGAAACGTTCAATCGGAATGGCAAATTCCCGGCGGAAGTGTTCGCGAGATCCCAAATAACCAGGATTAAGAAATTGCATGATTGACCATAATTCCATTAAACGGTTTTCCACCGGGGTACCGGTCAGAGCGAAGCGGAAGCTGGCTTTCAGGGCGCGAACGGCCTGTGTTTGTTTGGCGGCCGGATTTTTGATATTTTGGGCTTCATCCAGAATGACACCATGCCACTGAATGGATTGTAATTCTTCCAAATCCTGCCGGATTAATGGATAACTGGTGATGAATAATTCGGTTTCTTTTGCTCTTTGAAGTAATTCATGATTACGTAATCGGGTTGGACCCTGGTGTTTGTATATCTTTAAACCGGGTGCAAATTTACGGGTTTCCCGTTGCCAGTTGGTTACAACCGAAGTAGGACAAACCAGCAAAACCGGTCCTGGTAATTTTCCGGCATTGTTTTCTTTTTGATGTGCCAGCAGTGCCAGGGCTTGAATCGTTTTTCCCAGGCCCATATCATCTGCCAGAATAGCACCCAGCCCCCAGCGCTGGAAGAAGGAAAGCCATGAGAAACCATAGGTTTGATAAGGGCGTAACGTACCACGTAAGGTTTCGGGTTGTGGCAGGACAATCATCTTTTCGTGTCCGTCAAGACCATCCAGCCATTCCTGCACCCAGCCTTCCGCGTCCACACCATCAATCGGTAAGCCTTCTGCTCCCGTCTCACCGCCCAAAACGTATTGTGCTGCCTGAACCAGACCCATCTGACCGGCATGACCTTCTGTATCCCAAAAGCGTTTGGCTGCCTGAACCTGATCGCTATCCAATTGCACCCATTTGCCGTTTAATTGCACCAATGGTTCATTGAGCGAGGTTAAAGCGTCAAACTCTGCTCTCGAAAGACGGGTATCACCGAGAGAAAGCTCCCAGCGAAAATCCACCAGAGTATTAAGATTCAACCCACCTGCTTTAAATTGAAATTGCGATTGAGTGCTTGAAGGGGATAATTGTAAACGCACTCCCAAACGTGCTCCGGTGGTATCCCACCATTCTGGTGCGAGAATACCAAACCCCGCCTCATCCAGGAGCACAGCCGTATTGCGCAGAAATTGATAGGCTTCATGTGTATTAATTTTTACGTCGGTTGGGTAACGGTTTTGCAAGCTGTCCGAGATTGGTTCAAAATGGCGGGCTGTATATCCCAACCCCATTAAGAGCTTTTCCTGTGGTAATTCGCAGCGTTTCCCGTCCACAACCAATGCGGTTGTTCGTGTGTTCCAGATTTGATCAGCATTGATGAGGAGATTGGGATCGTCCCTCGATTGCAGGAGATAACGAATTTGCCAGTTGGAATCATCGAGCGATTCAACCTGTTCCACCGGGGAAATTAATTGAAAAGCGACCCGGAAATAATTGTCACCAGCCGCCTGGAGATTACGGATCCAGGCTCGTACACTGCTGTAAAGGGCAGTTGCCTGAACCGGAGAGATCTTGATGGTGGCATCCGGGCTGAACAGCGCTTTCACCCAGGCTTCAAAGGCTGATGGATTCTCAGGGATCAGACGGATTGCCTCAGAACTGCCACCCCAGGAGCGTGCCAGGGCATCACAAATGGTATTCAGGAAACTATCCAGCAGCGCACGGGCGGGTGGCAGTGATCCGGGATAAATCCGGTCTCCATGTAAAGATTCCGCCCGGCAAATCGGAGGCATTGCTTCCACCAGTTTTGCCATGCGTGGCCCATCATTTTTTCCATCCAGGACAGGCTGCCAGCGGGCGTGGAAGACGTCTTTAGTGGGGGTGATAGGAACCATTATGGGCATCATTTTCTGTTCTGACAGAATTTCCAAAGCCAGGCTGCTGACGTTTTGCCAATAAATGGCATCCTGACCGAGAATGAAGTCGCTGAAAGGGCTTTCCTCGGGTAAATTGATCAGAACGCTGAAAGCGGTGGCTGCCGGCAGGAATAAGCCATCAATACGCCAGGGTGCCAGAAATGGTTCCGTTTCGAGATCCAATTCCCACACATGTGTTAACACCGGGGAGGGGATAGGACCGGTGCGGGTGGAAGGCATATGCAAAGTGATCAGATTGGGTTTTGCACTCTCCAGGGGAGTTCCCAGACCTATGCGGTCCATGATCAGCTCAGGCATTAAAGCGTAAGGATGTTCTTCTGGTTTTGGAGATTCAGGGATTTCCCCATCCCAATAAGGTGGCGCCGGGCTTTCATCTGTTTCAGCCCAAAATAAGATGCCACCCTGGTCAGATGGTTTTCGTGGCGGTTGCCAGTGTGTGTGAATTACCCACATATGAGAAAAGATATCCAGTACCCTTGAGTAGGGTTGCTCGTCTTAAATACCATAGATGCCCCTAAAAACCTCTCATTATTTTATTAGAATAACTTATATCTGCATTAACCATCAATGTGAAAAAACCTTAAAGCCTGTAGTTGCGCTACCTGCCAATAATCTAAAGAAAAAAATTAAAAGTTGAAATTGCTGTCGATATTTATGATAATGAAGTTCCTTTTAATCCCCGCAGTTTCATTTTTGGTTATTCCAACCAATTCAGGGGATTTATAACCCTAAAATTGCTTGTCTTCTGAAGGAGAAATTGATTGTGCCCAGGAAATGGGAGCCTGAACACCTGTTTTCAGATAACCTTTAAGATAAACTGCAATTCAGCCATGCTGATGGTTAATTCTACCATGGTTTTATTTTTGTCAAGAGATCAGACGCGTGTATAGTGGCCAAATACATGATATTCATTGCGATGTGGCGTGGTACCAGCGTTACAGAAGAGGTCTACGCAGGTATGGGCTATTTTCTGCTCATGAGCAATGTTGTAGGCTTCTTCACTCTCCCAGGTTGTGATGATTTCCCACCGTTTAGGCTCAGCCTGACACTGGATCAGCATCGAAGACAAAATCCCTTTGCTAGCAGATCGAATGGCGCGTTCGTATGATTTTTCCAGCGTACGCCAATTTTCTTCGGCAACACGGCCTGACAAAATTGTAACGAACATATCACTCCCTTCACTAAAGCAATCTCAAAATCGAGATGAGAGATCCTACCTATATAATACACTGTTAGGGATTGGTTTTAAAGTATCAATTTTTCTATTCTATTTTTCCGCTAATAATTACCTGTTTTACTTCTGCAATGGCTTTGGTGATCTCGATGTCCCGTGGGCAGGCTTCGGTGCAGTTGAAGACGGTGCGACAACGCCAGACACCATTTGATTCGTTCAGCACTTCCAGTCTTTCAGAGGCAGCCGTATCGCGGCTATCGAATATGAAACGATGTGCATTGACGATGGCTGCTGGCCCAACGTATTTTCCATTTGCCCAGAAGGAAGGGCAGGAGGTGGTACAGGCAGCGCACAGGATGCACTTGGTTGTGTCATCAAAGCGCTCGCGTTGTGCGGGAGTTTGCAAGCGTTCTTTCCCATCTTCCGGGATGGGATCATCATTGACGAAATAAGGCATCACTGATCTGAAATGTTCAAAGAAGGGTTCCATATCGACGATCAGATCCCGCAGGACTTTGAGCCCTAACAGTGGTTCGATGGTAATTTGTGAGCTGTTTAAGTCCTTAACCAACACTTTGCAAGCCAGCATATTGCGACCATTAATGCGCATTGCATCTGATCCACAGACACCATGGGCACAGGAACGCCGGTACCCCAACCCGGGATCTGAATCGGCCCGAACCTGTTCAAGGACATCCAGAACTCGTTCGTTCGGATCAACCTCCATCTCATAGGTATCGTAATGCGGTTTTTTGCCCGTATGGGGAAGATAGCGAAAGACTTTCAATTTGATCTGCATAAGGTACTCCTTAAGGTCTCTTTGGGGCGCTTTTTATCTTCAAGCAAACCAACTAGTATTTCCGTTCTTGTGGCTCAAAGTGGGTGACGCTGACGGGTTTGTACCCCAGGCGTACCCGCTCTTTATCCAGCCAGGCCAAAGTATGTTTCATCCATTCCTGATCGTTGCGTTTGGGGTAATCTTCACGGGCATGAGCACCACGGCTTTCTTTGCGAGCCAGCGCGGATTCGGCGGTGACAAGTGCCAGATCAAGCATGTTGCCCAACTCCCAGGTGTTGAGCAGCTCCATATTGTAGATCGAACTGGCATCCTGCGTGCGAACTTCTTTAAAACGCTGGCGCAATTCCTTGATCTTTTCCACCGCTTCAGCCAGCCCTTCCTCAGTACGGAAAACACCTACATGATCCATCATCACCGAGCGCATTTCCTGTCCGATCTGTGCTGGATTCTCCTTCCCGCTGCCATTGCGCAAACCTTCGATTTGCTCCAGCGTGAAGCTGGTCACATCTTCTGGTAGTGGTTGGAGATCAATCCCATGGGCATAGTTGGCAGCCTTTATCCCGGCTTGTTTACCAAAAACCACTAGATCGACCAGGGAATTGGTACCGAGTCGGTTCGCGCCATGCACAGAGACACAGGCACATTCACCGGCGGCATACAAGCCTGGCAGGATGGTGCCGTATTCATCCACCACGACTTCCCCATATTTGTTGGTCGGAATGCCCCCCATGGCGTAATGGGCGGTTGGTTGCACCGGCATGGGATCCTTAACCGGGTCAACACCCAGGTATGTGCGGCAGAAATCGGTGATATCGGGAATTTTGCGGGTAATTTCGTCTGCTGTCACCCGGTAGGGTGTGCCATCCGGGCGGGTACGGCCATCCTGAGCAGCGAATTTATTAATGACATCCGGACGGGCATCCAGGTGCACGAAATTCTTACCATTGATGCCATTCCCGGCTTTGACTTCGAGGTAAATTGCCCGGCTGACGACATCCCGGGAGGCCAGGTCTTTGATATTGGGGGCATAGCGTTCCATAAAGCGTTCGCCTTTGCCATTGATGAGAACACCCCCTTCGCCACGCACCGCTTCGGTGATCAATATGCCCAGTTTGATGATACCGGTAGGATGGAATTGAAAAAATTCCATATCCTGCAGGGGGATGCCTCGACGCGCCAGAACGGCAGCGCCATCGCCGGTGTAGGCATAGGCATTCGATGTAATTTCCCAGATACGGCCATGCCCACCGGTCGCAAAAATCACTGCTTTGGCGTGAAAGATATGCAGTTCACCGGTAGCCAGCTCTAAAGCCACAAATCCTGCCACTTTGCCTTCCTGCAAAATCAGATCCAACACATGAAATTCATTATAGAATTCAGTCTCATTTTTCACGCATTGTTGAAATAGTGTCTGCAAAATCATATGACCGGTGCGATCAGCAGCATAACAGGAACGCCGCACTGATTTACCAGTCTGGTTATTGGTATGTCCCCCAAAGGGACGTTGTGCAATCCGTCCTTCAGGGGTGCGTGAAAATGGTAATCCGAATCGTTCCAGTTCGTAAACAGCCTGGACAGCCTGTTCACACATGAATTCAATGGCATCCTGATCACCCAGGTAGTCGCTTCCTTTCACCGTGTCATAAGCATGCCATTCCCAACGATCTTCTTCCAAATTACCAAGGGCGGCACCAATCCCCCCTTGTGCAGCACCGGTGTGAGAACGGATTGGATAAAGTTTGCTGACAACCGCTGTTTTTGCATTTTGAGAAGCATATAAGGCAGCCATCAACCCAGCTCCACCGCCGCCAACAATTACTACATCGTATGAATGTGTTTGAGTCATAAACCCTCCTCAGGAGATGGGGCGAACGCCGCCAATCAATGCGATGGCACCAATCGCGGTTATCAGCAGGTAGAACAATAACAATGTTGTTTGCATGATTTTTCTTCCCTTGTCTGAGAGAATGTAATCATTGAGTACCTGCCGGATACCATTGACACCGTGAGCAAAGGCAAACGCCAGAAGAAGAGCATCATAGATGCGCCAACCCAGGCTAGCCCAGCGTAACGCTACATAATCCAGATCGATACGATGAACCCCGACGATCACATCCTGTAGAATTAAGTGTCCAAAGACCAATGGGATCAATAAAACCGCGCTGTAGCGCATGAACATCCAGGCTTTTGTATCAAAATTAGGTTTTGGCCTGGATATTGTTCTTGTATTTGTGGTCATCATATCCTCCTATCCGCCAAACCAGCCGAAATTGTGGCGCAGCATGTTATACAACATAATGCTGGATGCTGGAACCCACATCAACAACGTGATTAATAAAGTAATTTTGGTAGAAAACCGTTCTTTGGGGATACTCCACAATCTGGGAGCAATCAGATCAAAAAACGCTACCCGGAGACCATTGACCCCATGGAATAAGACACTGAAGACCAGAGCAACCTCTGCAATACCAAAAATTGTAGACCGATATAGATTGATGGCATGTTGATACAAATCCGGGAAAAAATAGACAAATGAAGTATCCAGAATGTGGATGGTCAGAAAAAGTGCGGTTCCCAGACCGGTGATGCGATGCAACAGGAAACTGTAATGCCCTTCCCTTCCGCGGTAACTGGCGTATCCAGTCAGCGTGGTTTTAATATTAGACATTTTTGACCTCCTTTAGTGATTAGGACTATTTTATTTTAGCAATGTTGATGGAAAAATGAAACCATTTAACCGCCTGGATTTTCTTTGATTTTCTGATTTTTAGTAAGGACCTGTAAGGTATAATAACCGTGCAAGGTAGTGGGGTTTCCTTGTGATTCAATAAAAAATGGAGATGAGGAATGATGATCAAAAACAGCCAATTTTCACAAGGGGTTAAATTTGTTCTGTTCTTTTCCGTTTTATTTTTGTGGATGAGCGCGTGTTCTCCTACAGTAACTGAAAAAAAGGTTGTTAAATTTGCAGTATTACCAATTCTCGACTCATTGCCGATGTATGTTGCTCAGCAGGAAGGCTTATTCGAAAAACATAATCTGGAGGTGGAACTGGTACCGGTCAGTTCCGGTCCGGAACGCGATCAATTAATCGCTGCTAATCAAATAGATGGGATGATTAATGAAGTCCTGACCACCATTCTCAATAATCGTACCAGCAAAAATGTCGTCATTGTACGCTTTGCACGCGCTGCTTCTGTTATTACACCTTTATTTAGCATAGTGGCCTCCGCCCAGAGTGGTATTACCAGTGTTGATCAGCTAAAAGGCGTTCCGATCGGTATATCGGAAGGGACGGTGATTGCCTATCTGACTGACCGCATATTACAGATGGAAGGGTTTGCACAGGATGAAATTGTGACGATTGCTGTTCCCAAAATTCCTGATCGGGTCACCTTGATCAGCAATGGAGAATTAGATGCGGGCACCATGCCAGAGCCGGTCGCTTCGCTCCTGGCTTTACAAGGGGCGACTGTGGTATTGGCAGATAATCAATACCCCGAATACAGTTATAGCACCATCTCGTTTCGAAATGCTTATGTAGAAAACGATCCGGATGGGGTTAAGGCGTTCCTGGCTGCCATCGAAGAAGCAGTTGTGCTGATCAATGCTGACCCAGCCAGATGGGAACCCACTCTGGTGGAGAATAATATACTGCCTGCACCGTTACAGGGAAATTTCCAGGTGCCTGCATTTATCACTGCGGGTGTGCCCAGTATGGAACAATATGCAGATGTGATGGACTGGGCTCAGGAAAAAGGTCTGGTTTCAGCGTATGTACCCTATGAGCAATGCATCAGTCCTGATTTTCTGCCGTAGCCAATGATCAAAATGAAAAGATGATAAAAGTCCAGAATCTCAATTTTGAATATGCCCCCCAACAACCTGTGTTTCAGGATTTTAATTGGTCTGTGAGTAAGGGAGAAGCCTGGACAATCCTGGGGCCTTCTGGTTGTGGGAAGAGCACGCTTTTATATCTGATCGCTGGGCTGCGGCAGGTTACTTCAGGAGAGATACTGGTCGATGATAGCTTGCTATTAAGGCCACGTCCGCAAAGTGGGTTGATTATCCAGGATTATGGGTTATTACCCTGGGCAACTGTGCGCGATAATGTTTCCCTCGGGCTGGAAATTAGACGTTTTTATGGCCCGGATGGTAAACATGCGCCATTGGATACTCAGGTAAACGAGACAGATGTGACGTTCTGGCTGGAGCAGTTGGGATTGAAAGAACAGGCTCAAAAATTTCCGGGGCAAATATCCGGTGGACAACGCCAACGCTGTGCGATTGCACGCACGCTGGTATTAAAACCGGATCTCTTATTAATGGATGAACCATTTTCTTCGCTGGATGCCCCCACGCGGGAAAGTTTACAAAATTTGATGATCGACTTATGGCAGCAACATCAGTTGACCATGATTACCGTCACGCATCTGATAGAAGAAGCAGCCATTCTGGGTCAAAAAATTCTGTTGTTAAATGATCCACCTAACCTGGCAGCTCATGTCATCCATAATCCCAGCTTTGGAAGACCAGAAGTGCGTTCTGACCCGGACTATTTGCAACTATGTCAAAGATTAAGGGAGCAGATGTCAAAATAATGCGTGCAAAAGCGGTGTTTTTGGCATTGGTTATGTTGCTTCTGCTCTGGCAGGTGCTGGCATGGATTGTAAATCTGGCGATTTTGCCCTCCCCGTGGGGAGTTGGGCAAGCACTGATTCGCGAACTGGGACGTGATTTGCCGGGTCATTTCCTGGCAAGCTTCTGGCGGGTTTTTGCCAGCACCTTACTGGCGATTGTGTTTGCGTCGCCTTTGGGGTTGATGTTAGGACAATCCAAACCGTTGAACCGTTTTTTTGCCCCATTGATCTATTTGCTTTACCCCATCCCTAAAGTGGTTTTACTGCCGATTGTGGTGTTGTTTTTAGGGATCGGGGACGTATCAAAGATTTTCATGATTTTTTTGATCTTGTTCTTTCAGATCCTGGTGCTGGTCAGAGATCAGGCTGCCGCATTACGCCCTGAATTGATTCAGAGTGTTCGCAGCCTGGGGGCGGGACGCAGAGCACTGTTTCGCTATGTGTATTTGCCGGCCAGCATTCCAGCGATCCTGACCGCACTGCGTCAATCGGTTGGGACGGCTGTTGCTGTTCTGTACGTGGCTGAATTATTTGCCACACAGAAAGGGTTAGGATACTACATTTACCTGAAAGGCTCCAACCTGTTCGATTATCCGGCTATGTATGCCGGGGTGGTAGCCATGAGTGTACTGGGGTTTGGGTTATATTTTGTGGTTGATTGGCTGGAGCGAAAACTTTCTCCATGGCAGTTTTCAAAATAACCTGAGAACATTGCCACGAAAATTGAAAGGCAGAAAAATGCCTTTTAAGCGTTGTAAACGAGTGTTCGAATGGTGAATCTCCATTTGATAAGACAATCATTTCTATTATTCTTTGTACAAATCAATCGGGTTTGTTATGATAAAAAAGAATGTTGATTTATCTCTTCATTCGAAATAAATGTTGATTGTTTTCGTTAATGAAAGTAGGAATAAGTTTCGATGAATGGTATTTTAATCCACACTGATTTGGGGGATTACATCATCTGCCAACCAGGTTCCGGTCTGATTTCAACTGAACAGGATATTCTAGATTTATTGGCGGTTGGATGGGAGCTGGAGCAAAATCGTGTGATCATTCATAGCACTGATCTTCATCCGGATTTTTTTAATCTGAAAACTGGCTTGTTAGGTAATATCTTCTTGAAATTATCGAATTATCGTGTGAAGACAGCCTTTATTATCGAAATGGAAAAGATTGACAGTGAACGTTTTCATGAATTGATTTACGAACACAAGCGCAGTCGCGAGATCCGCTTCTTTGAAGACCTGCCCAGCGCCGAAGATTGGCTTTTCCAGGATTAAGGGAGACTAAGATGAAACCGATTTATCTGGATTACAATGCAACCACTCCGATTGCGAAAGAAGTAGCAGATGCCATGCTGCCTTATCTTTATGATCATTTTGGAAATCCTTCCAGCGGTCATTTATTTGGAGTGCAGGCAAAACTGGCGATTGACCTGGCTCGCAGGCAGGTGGCAGAACTGATTGGTGCCCAACCGGCGGAGATCATTTTTACCAGCGGTGGAACAGAAGCCAATAATCATGCCATTCGCGGTTATTGTGAGCAACATCAGGAAAAAGGCAGGCACATCATTACTTCAGCGGTGGAGCACCCGGCAGTATTGGAAGTATGCCGGTATCTTGTAAAAAAAGGATATGCGTTAACAATATTGGATGTTGATGAGTATGGGCTGGTCAATCCTTCCGATTTGAAAGCCGCCATTCGGCCGGATACTATTCTAATCAGCATCATGCATGCCAACAATGAAGTGGGCAGCCTTCAACCACTGAAAGAATTGACTGCGATCGCAAAGTCATCCGGCATTGCTTTCCATACCGATGCAGCCCAATCGACGGGGAAAATTCCGGTGAACGTGAAGGACCTGGATGTGGATATGCTTTCGATCGCCGGGCATAAGCTCTATGCCCCGAAGGGAGTGGGAGCGCTATATGTGCGCAGTGGAATAGAACTGAAGAAGCTGATGTACGGGGCTGGTCATGAAAATGGTCGACGTCCCGGCACTGAGAACATTCTGGAGATCGTGGGGTTGGGAAAAGCCTGTGCTATCGCTGCCCGTGATCTGGCCAGTAACCAGAAGCATCTCATGACAATGCGCGACTTTTTGCACAGCGAGTTGGTTAAGGCTTTAGGATCAGAGCGCATACATTTAAATGGACATCCGATCCACCGTTTACCGAATACGCTCAGCCTGGGTATCCGTGGGGTTGAGGCACATCAATTGTTAAATCAGATCAACACGCAGGTAGCTATTTCGGCTGGTTCAGCCTGTCATGCAGACTCGCTGTCGATTTCAGGGGTGCTCCAGGCGATGCAGGTTCCAGATGAATGGGCGCGGGGGACATTGCGGATTTCTGTCGGGCGTGAAACGACTCGGGAAGAAATAAAAGCTGCTGTTTCAATCATCACCACTGCGATTACCGGAAAATAGCCTGATTTGACGATTCCCTTGACAAATTAATCATTTTGTATAAAATTAAATCGATAGTTATCGAATTGAATCTATAAGAATAAATCTATATGAATGATGATGAGAAGATTCAGGAGCTTTTAAATTTCTTCAAAGCCCTGGCGGACCCCAATCGGTTGAAAATTATTGGCTTACTCGCCCGACAGGATCTGTCAGTCGAGCAGATGGCGGAGATGTTGTCTTTGGCATCTTCAACGGTCTCCCACCACCTGTCGCGGTTAAACAAAGCAGGCCTGGTATCAGCCCGGGCTGAAGGTTATTACAACATATACCAACTTAATGCAGGTAAGCTTGCCTCGTTATCGAAAGAATTATTGACACCTGAACAGCTGCCCACATTTGTAAAGGAGATTGACATGGACGCATATGATCAAAAAGTAGTCAAGAATTTTACCAATCCGGATGGAACGTTAAAAGCGATTCCGGGTCAGATGAAGAAACTGACGGCCATTTTAAAATACATCTTGCCGGAATTTGAAGCCGATCGAAAATACCCAGAAAAAGAAGTGAATCAAATACTGGAACGTTATCACGAGGATTATGCTCAATTACGACGGGACTTGATTGACACTGGGTTGATGAAAAGAGAAAACGGAATTTACTGGAAAGTGGAGCAACCGGTATAAATACACAAACACTGCAACGCGCATATTCAAGACACAATGCACAAAAACCTGGTGTCCACGCCCTCTTTGCATGGCAGCAATAAAGTGTTCCAGGTCGGATGGTTGAGGCTGCTCCCAAACGACAGGAATATGGATATACTCCATTTTGAGAGCAGTGACAATCGCCTGTTCATCTGGAATAGCTCCCGGTGATTGATCCTGTGCCAGATTGATGACGACTTCGTAACCATGGTTAGCGATTAATTAAATTTGATCAGCGGCAAGCATCCCGGCAGTCCCCAACCAGGGGTAGATCTGCAAAAAATTGGTTATGGCAGTGAGGTTGACCAAACATTTTACCCGGAAAGGATTTGCTCTATCTTTTGAATGATTTCATTGGTTAAGGCTGGCTGCAATGCTCCACTGACGATTTCCTCGATTTGAGCAGGTCGCGAAGCACCGATTAAAGCGGAGGTAATCACCCGGTTGCGTAAGGTCCATTTGACTGCCAGTTGGGCAAGACTCAAATTGATTTCAGCGGCAATTTGATTTAAGAGCTTAACTTTTTCAAGCACCGCATTGGTGATGTCATCTGGTTTCAAATAGGTAACAGGTTTCCCAGCTCGTGAGTCAGCCGGGATACCGTGTAGATATTTATCGGTCAGCATCCCCTGTGCCAGCGGTGAAAACACAATACAGCCCACGCCTTCTTCATCCAGAACGTTCACTAATTCCCGTTCAATCCAGCGGTCAAACATATTGTAATTGGGTTGGTGGATCAGACAGGGTGTGCCTAATTGTCTTAAAAGCTGCATCGCCAGACGTGCTTCCTTGGGACGATAGTTGGAGATCCCAACGTATAATGCCCTGCCACTGCGGACAATAAAGTCTAAAGCGCTCATGGTTTCTTCCAGCGGGGTATCGGGGTCAGGGCGATGGTGGTAGAAAATATCCACGTAATCAAGCCCCATGCGTTTTAAACTCTGATCCAGGCTGGCCACCAGGTATTTACGCGAACCCCACTCACCGTAAGGTCCTGGCCACATATCGTAGCCGGCCTTGCTGGAAAGGATCAATTCGTCACGGTGGGAGCGGAAATCTTTTGCCAGGATTTTGCCAAAGGTTTCTTCGGCGCTGCCATAGGGCGGGCCATAATTATTAGCCAGGTCAAAATGGGTGATTCCCAGGTCAAAGGCGGTGCGCAACATGGCACGCCCGTTTTCTATGGAATCGACTCCACCAAAATTGTGCCATAATCCCAAAGAGATCAAAGGGAGTTGGATTCCACTGCGACCACAACGACGGTACTCCATGGATTGATAGCGGTTGGGATCGGCGACATACTGAGCTGAAACAGGAATAACTGGCATTTTACCTCCGTAATTGATTATGAAGTTCGATTCTTACGATTGGCACGCTCAATGAAGATTTGCTGAGCATTTTTTGATTTTCGGGATGAATGTGGTTTGAGGCGTGTGTAGGTACCATCCGATTTCATCAGACGTGCTTTTACATTGTCTGATAAATATAATTCCAGAATGTTTTTGCGGATTTGACGAACGAGCACCTTATCCTCCACCGGAAACAAAATTTCCACGCGTTGATTGAGGTTGCGTGGCATCAGATCGGCACTTCCCAGGTAGATCTCCTCCTCGCCATCATTGTGGAAATAATAAATGCGGCTATGTTCCAGAAAACGACCCAGAATACTGATCACGCGAATATTTTCACTCAGACCTTTAATTCCTGGTTTGAGGCTGCAAATGCCACGGGTGATTAAATCCACTTTCACACCCACCTGTGATGCCTGATAAAGTTTTTTAATGATGACCGCATCAACCAGTGAATTCATTTTAAAGATCAGGTGGCCGTTTTTCTTCTTTTTGTGAATGGAGATTTCCCGATCGATCATTTGTTCAAAACGTTGGCGCAGGTTGATAGGGGCGATTAATAATTTTCGATATTCTTTTTTGGCTGAATAGCCGGTCAGATAGTTGAAAACATCACTGGCATCTGCCCCGATATCCGCATCAGCGGTAAAAAGCCCCATATCCTCGTACAAATTGGCGGTGATGTGGTGGTAATTTCCGGTCCCCAGGTGCATATAACGGCGGATATTTTCACCTTCTTTGCGCACCACCAGCGCGATTTTACAATGAGTTTTCAACCCCATCAGACCGTAGGTGACGTGCACTCCCTCCTGCTCCAACATTCTGGCCCAGCCAATATTACTTTCCTCATCAAATCGAGCTTTTAATTCTACCAGGACAGCCACCTGTTTCCCATAATCACGGCGGGCTTCCAATAAAGTTTTCACGATTGGGGAGTTTTTCCCAACCCGATAAAGTGACATTTTTATGGTCAGGACATTTGGATCACGAGCCGCAGCCCGCAAAAAGTCGACGACTGGGAGAAATGAATCATAGGGATGATGCAAGAGAATATCATGTGCCCGGATGCTGCTGAAGATTGCATTGCCATCAAAGATTTCTTTTTGGCGCAACCGATCCGGAAAAGATTGAATGAAGGAGCGATATTTTAACTGTGGTAAATCAATAGGGTATAAATCCATCAGGCTGTGCATGTTCATGGGGGCATCCAGAGCATAGATATCGCGTTGGTCAATATCCAGGTTTTGTGCCAGTAACTCCTGGATATTTGCTGGCATATTTTTATCAACGATCAAGCGAATCACTTTGCCAAACCTGCGATTTCTGACGCTTTCTTCCATCACCTCCAATAAGTCTCCTGCTTCCAGTTCCTGAATTTCAAAATCCGCATTGCGGGTGACATGAAATGGATGAACTTCGAGGATTTTCATCCCTGGAAAGAGTGATTGAATATTCTCTTTCACCAGGTGACTGAGCCAGATGAAGTAATGATGGCGGGGGGTGGAGCCATCCCGGCGATAGCCACCAGAGGAGCGTTTAATGGGTACCAATTGAGGTAATGAAGCAGGAACTTTCACCCGGGCAAAATGTTCTTCCTGGTCTTCATCCTGAATAGAAACAGCCAGATTGAGACTCAGGTTGGAGATATGCGGGAAAGGATGACCAGGGTCGAAGGCAAGCGGCGTTAAAGTAGGATATACCACTTCAGCGAAATATCCATTCACGAACTCCCGCTGCCTTTCGGTGAGTTGGCTATAAGAGAGGATATGAATGCCATTCTTTTCCAATAATGGGGTGATCGTATTGTGCCAATATGCGCGGCTTTCCAGCATCAGTTTACTGGCTATTTTTCGGATTTCGATTAATTGTTGATTGGGAGTGAGTCCATCCTTGGTGGTTGAATAAATACCAGCGTCACGCTGCATTACCAATCCACCTACGCGCACCATGAAAAATTCATCCAGATTGGACCCAACAATGGATAAAAACTTAACCCTTTCCAAGAGTGGGTTGCGTTCATCCATTGCTTCCTCCAGCACACGCCGTTGGAATTCCAACATGCCCAATTCGCGATTGATGTAATACTTAGGGTTATCCAGGTCATCGATGAGAACTTGTGCGTCCGGAGCGGGGACTAAAGCCTCCTCTGTCATTTTTCTTCCTCTTCCTGTTGATCTGGTGGACTGGGGTTTTTGCTAAAACTGCCGGTAACAATTAAGAGAATACCCAGAGCCAAAATTGAGATCAGAATTATCCCTACCAATTTGTTTTGAAAAATCCCGCTCAAAGCGGCATTCTGCGTGATTACCTCAGTAGGCGTGGTCGTTGGTGTTGGTTCTATTTTGGTAAGGGTTGGTCGGGGGGTGGCAGTGTTCGTTCTGGTAGGCTTCAACGTGGCAGAAGCTGTTGGTGTAACCTTGGATGGGTCGCTGGTGGGAGAAATTTGAGTATTCACAGGGGTACGCACAGCTTCAAAAACCAACAATTTTTGACCCACGTAAATGGTGGGGTCGGTTCGATTCAGGTTATTAAGACGGATCAAATCGTCAATTTTTGTATCGTAGGCAATCGCTATGCTCCAGAGAGCCTGACCGGGCAATACCTCGTGAATGACAGCACCATTTTCATCCGGTGCCACGGTTTGAACTGGAATAATTATTTGCGAGACGGAGGGTGTACTGGTACCGGGGTTTAATAATTGGGTTGGGTTGGGCGTATATTGTGAGGTTCCACTGGTATAAGCGGCATGAATGACATACCAGATGCGATCCCCATATTCATACACTCCCGCCCCGATATGTACATAGCTGGGATTGGTGGCAGGATACATATGGGATTCATCGCTCCACCACTCGGCAATTTTGTCGATCGGCACCGGTCCGATGGCAAAGTTCTCGGTGGCGAAAACTTGTGCTCCCCCGCCGTAACCGTAGGACGCAATTCGTCCCCCGACATCTCCAATGTGTGAGCGCATGCCGTTCAAAGCCATGTACACGGCTGTGTCGTAAGCCGTGGTCATTAAGATGGGGTCAACCTCCAGGGCGGGGTAGCCGTTGCCGGTTCTCCACCCGTTGATCAGATTGATCAGATCGGACGTGGTGACTGATTGCAATGGAGCAGCCTGTGTTGTTTTCACCTGGAAAGGAATTGTTACCAGAATCACCATGATCATAATGATGAAGGTATTTCGTTTTATGTTCATAATTAGTTATTATACCGAATCAGTTGAAGAGTCAATACCCTTTGATAAAACTGCCTGACTTCCTGGCGCTATCTCAGTGGTGCGTAAATTAGATTTGCGTAGTCTTTAAAAGAATGTTTTTTCACTTAACTTGCTGAAATTGAAAAAATTGTGCATAATAATGAAGATCAAATCATTTAAGATTGGGTAGGCGAGTATGTCATCAAAAATGTTGTATGAAGCAATTGCCTTGATTCGGGCTTCGAAATTAGATGAAGCACGCAGGATGATTTTTGAAATCATCAGAAGCGAACCCACCAATGAAATGGCCTGGATGTGGTTGGCAGAAACACTTTCTTCGGATACAGACAGAATGAAAGTTCTTTTAGCCTGCCAGCTTGAAAATCCAAGCAGCAAAATCACGAAAATGGCTATCGAAAAGCTGCAGGAAAAAATGGATCAGGAAGCTCAAGAAGCGCCAACCGTTGCTCCTTTTAAAGATGGGGCAACTTTCGATCCTTCCATGCCGGAACGCACCGGACATACCGGCGCAATTATTGGTTTTGATGGTTCATTTATTGTTTCGGAGGTTTCTGATTTTGATGACGTAATCGATCTAAGAAAATTAGCAGAAGAGAATGCATCATTAGATGATGAAGTGAATGCTGATGAAACCATTGCGTCCTCACAGGTATTTGGTAGCGATCCATCTGATCAGGCAGAAGCGCATGCATTTACGTTTGATGATGAAACAGAAGGTGAGCTGCCAAAAGAATTAGAATTCGAACCAGATTTATCCAACCTATTCCAACATGAAGAAATGCAACTTCCTGCAGAAAAGGCGTTTGAATTTGACGAGGATTTCCATTTTGATTCGGAAATTAAAGGAGAGGATGATACGACATCGGATTTCCTTTTTCAATCAGATGAATCGAACACTCTAGAACAAGACGATGAACTTACTGCATTCGACCTTGGTTTTATGGAAGATACGCCAACCCTGATAAGCCCAACTGCGATCAATGAAGAGGATACCGATCGCATCCGCACCCTGATGCAAGAAGATGAGTTGGTTGAAGACCGCGTCATCGAAAGTAAGGTCGAAGAATTTGAACGGCGAAGAAAGAAGAAAGACCGCAACCTTGTGATCCTTGTGGCTGGCTTGTTTATTTTGATAGCAGTATTATGTGTGGCAGCGGTGTTTGTCATTCTTAATTATTCCAAATTTACCGGCCGCGTTCCTTCCATTACGGCAACACTGGCAATTGTTATTCCACCACCGGTTATACCCACGGAAACAGTCATGCCAACCGCAACCTGGACGCCTTCACCCACAGCTACACCCACAACCACTCCGACAGCGACGCCATTGGTGGCTCTCAGTTATGATGCTCTGGTTCCTGAAAATGTAGGCTCATTGCAAATTAAATTACAAAAAGAAATTCAAGACGCCCTGGCATTTTCTTTGGATGGTGATCGCCTTGCCTTTGTGGATGGACGAGTAGTAACCGTTTTCAATACCAGCGATGGCAGCCAGCTATTTGAATGGAGCGATCACACTGCTGATGTTTCAGAAATTGTATTTTCCACTGATGGAAATTACCTGGTCAGCGCTGCCAAAGATTTTTCCGTTTATCTTTGGAATTTAAATACAGGCTCATTGGAACAACGCTTTGTATTTGACGGAAATGCCATCAATCGAATTTATGGTTCAACCGGCACCACTTTCCCGCGCGATATCTCGGTGGATTATTCTCCCGATGGCAGTACCATTGCTGCCGGAGTGTTCGGTTTGGTCAGTATTTTTGATGTTCCCACCGGTCTTGCCCGTGGTCAGTATGAGATTGAAGTTGAAGAACTAAGGTCGATTGCCCAGGATGCAGAAATGCTGCATGGATTTGAAGTTAAATTCAATCAAAATGGTTGGGTTTTGGCAGCCGGTATGAGTGGTCACCTGGCTGGGCTGGATACCCTGGATGCAGCCCCCCTGTATCAATTTAATCTAGGACCGAATGCAAAAGTTGACTTTGCTGACGATCGTTTGGTGATGGTGGAAGCTGATACCGGCGGTCTGACTTTGCGGACGTTGGATACAGGTGAGATTTATAATGGTTTTGATGGTCGCAAAGAGAAACCCAATCAAGCTGCACCGGATTTTGGACTCTCCGATAACTGGGAAGTCGTCGGGATCGAGTCAGATGCGGCAGATAATGATGTGCAATTGACAATCTGGAATATTGTAAAAGATCAGGAAATTGCCTCGTTCCCTGCCATATGTGAAACCGAGGATTGCCGATTGCCAGTATTTCAACTTTCTCCCATGGGAGATTGGGTGGCTGTTGAACAATTTGAGGGTAGTCAGACTGTCGTTGAATTGTTCAATCTAATCGGACAGGTACAAATTCACAAATTGGATAAGTTTTCTTCAGCTGTGCAATTCATCAGCATTTCCCCCAGTGCGGAGTTGATCGCGGTTCTGAACCAGAATGGTGTTTTACGGGTTTGGGATGTCAAATTCGGTGCCCAACGAGTCTCCCTGGATGCCTCCGGTTTGACAAAGATCGAATTTTCTAAAAACGGCCGCTACTTATTTGGATGGAATTCTGAAGAGTTTATTGTCTGGTCAATACCGTAATCCTTTTGTGATGATTTTTGATCAATACCAGACTGGGAAAGCCTGGTATTTCCATGGAGGTTAAATGACTTCAGTAGCAAACCAACCAGAAACACTGTTGTTTTTGGAATATTTGGATCAATGGATGCAGGCATTACCCATCAAAGCATTCAAAGAATATGTGGTTGAGCCTGGCAAAACAGCAATTATCAGTGTTGACATGATTAAAGGCTTTTGCTCGATGGGTGCATTGTCCAGCCCGCGAGTGGCGGGGATTGTGGAAGCAATTGTTGGATTAATGCAGCGCTCCTGGGATGCCGGCGTGCGGCATATCATCCTCAGTCAGGATACACATGAACCCGATGCGGAAGAGTTTGGGTCCTGGCCACCTCATTGTGTGCGCGGCACAGAAGAAGCGGAGACAGTTGATGAAATCCAGCAACTGCCTTTTTATGAGCATATGCTCGTTTTGGAAAAAAATTCGATTGCCAGCGGACTCAATCATGAGTTGCAACATTGGATTCTGGATCATCCGCAAGTGGATCATTATATTGTGGTCGGGGACTGTAGTGATCTGTGCACCTATCAGCTGGCCATGTTCCTGCGCCTGGATGCCAATGAACGCCAGGTAAAAAGAAATGTCATTGTGCCAGAAAATTGTGTGCAAACCTATGATATGCCCCTGGAGAGCGCCCAGCGTATAGGGGCCTATGCTCATCCAGGAGATCTGATGCATGTATTTTTCCTGTATCACATGGCGCTGAATGGTGTGGAAGTGATTAAAGCGATTGAATAAAAAAACAGGCGGTTGATAAGACCGCCCGTTTTAAACTTACATCATTGCAATTATGGCGTTGGATTTTTCCAATAGCTGATTTCATCCACCGAAATAGTGAAATTAGTGGTTTCTCTGGCGCCAATAAACAGTCCAAAACTACCCTGCGTGAAGGTGGTATCTTTGACTTCGTTGACCATGACACCATTGATATAGATAATCATACGCTCACCGACTGCCATGATGCCGATTTTATTCATTTTATTGCTGCCAGCCTGAATGGCATCCGAAGCAGTCCAGTTGATGTGCGTGGTCATGGAACCTTTGCTACCGATGGTGGCATCCCATTCCCTCAAGCTGTATTTTCCATCACAGGAGACGCCCAGTAAATATCCTTTGTTGGCTTCGCGGGCAACTGGTACCCGGTACATCAAACCATAGCGATCCGTTCCAGAACAGGTGCCAGTGCTGATGGCAGCTTCTAAATAGAAACTGGCCAGTTGTTCCGTGGCGGAAAGCCGCCAGCCATCCGTGGTGGTTAACCCGGTCAGGCGTAATTGACCATCCTTGAAATTGATGGCTGTGTATTTATCCTCACCGGTTGGCCAATAGGTATCTTTATCCATCGTATCCGTCCAGGTGGGTGAACCCAATTTGGTGCGGGGGTCATTTGCCGGGGGTGTAAAAGCTGGTTGGGCGGTCACAACCACCGTGGGAATGACGGCATTGGTGGCAGAAGATTGTGGGGTTGCAGTGGGTAAATCTGGTTGTGCGGTAGCGGCTTGTGTCACTTCTGCGGTAGCTGTCTCAACAACTGCTTCAGACGCAGTTGGTTCTGGCGCCTGGGTTTCCAGCGGCGGTAATTCTGCGGTGGGTAAGCCCTGTGTTGGTTGCGGCATTTCGGTCAGGATTTTCGCTACCCGGGTTGCCATCTCTTCATCAGAAACTGCCGGTGGGGTGGCCTGTGTGAGTGGTAATGTACAGGCAGATAAAACTGATAGGATCATGATAAAAAGAACTGTTTTTAAAATTGGTTTACGCATTTCTTCTCTCCCTTCCATCGAAAGCAAGTATCATCTCTACAGACGAAAAATAGCATTCATTCGTTCCCTGATTATAATTTATAACCAATTGTCCGCAAAAATCCTTTCCGCCAGGCAATATCTTCAGCCTCTTCAACCCCTTGCGGGCTGGAACCATCAATGACGCCTAAAATTCCACGCCCGTTCTCGGTTTCAGCGATCACCACTTCGGTCGGGTTTGCGGTGGCGCAAAACAAGGTCACGATCTCTGGTACTCGTTGAAGTGCTGGTAAGACGTTGATGGGGAAAAACCCTGCACCTAAAAACAGAATGAAACTGTGGCCAGCACCGATCTTAAGGGCATTTTGTTTGGCCAGATCAATCATCTCAGCATTTGTACCGGTAAAACGAATCAGACACTTGCCGGATGCTTCACAAAATGCAAATCCGAACTGGATAGCGGGTACGCTGGAGACCAGGGCTTCGTGGACATCCTCAACTGTTTTAATAAAATGTGATTGTCCCAAAACAAAATTGATCTCTTCAGGTTTTTCTATGGTTACAGATAAAATTTCCATAACTCCTCCAAAATTTCACCAACGATAATTAATTGATATAGAAAATTGTGTAGTGATTTATCCTTATTGTAATGATGTAAACACGAAATTCAAATTAATTGATGCGAAACAGTCTCTACAATATGATTATGTCACATAAATTTCATTTCGTGTATCAAACTTCCCTGTCGTTTTACAAAGATGAGGGTTTAGAGTTTAATATTTAGTATTTAGGATTTAGGATTTATGTTTTAGGTTTTAGGTTTTAGTGACCCGTCCTGAAATAGGTTTACAGATTTTAATAGGATATTAGGACAATTAATTGTTATTTGTTGGGGTGAAAAGGATAGGGGAAATGGGAGGATTGTTTCACACCACTTTTGTTGTTAGAATGATCCTATGAATTTAATTGCTGTGCGAACCATTCAGATGTTGACGAAATGGGGGTTCATTTTGCTGGTAGTCACACTTCTGGCGCTGGCAACGCCTGCCCTGGGGTTGGCGGAGGGAACCTATCCGGTTTTCCTGCCGCTCATTCTGCGGGCGGAACCAGCTAATACCAATCCGGTTCACGAGGGTATTGCCACCTATTATTATGCCACCGGCGCTGGCGCGTGTTCTTTTGACCCGAGCCCCGACGATTTGATGGTGGCGGCGATGAACGCGGACGAATACGACCAGGCTGCCTACTGTGGTGCTTATATTAATGTGACCGGGCGCAAAGGCAGTGTGGTGGTGCGGATCGTTGATCTATGCCCGGGGTGTGACGCCGGGCACCTGGATTTGAGCCAGGAAGCCTTTGCTCAGATTGACAATCTTTCTGCCGGGCGTGTGCCGATCACCTGGCAGGTAGTCAGCCCGGCGCTGAATGGGCCGATTGCCTATCACTTCAAGAGCGGCAGCAACCAATGGTGGATGGCTGTCCAGGTGCGCAACCACCGCAACCTGATTGCCAGCCTTGAATACCGTGCGGCTGGCAGCAGCGACTGGGTGCCGGTAACACGAGCAAGTTATAACTACTTCGTTCAATCCGAGCCAGATCCAGGACCAGGACCCTACGACTTCCGTGTGACGGATTGGTATGGCAACGTGCTGACCGACAATGCTATTCCGCTTGTGGCGGGTGGTACGATTGCCGGGGCTGCGCAGTTCCCAGCGGGACCTTGAGAACCGGCTTCAGGCAATTTCTTACAGCTTTCTGCCATTAATCAAAACTAAAGAGGACTTCATCCGGCACCTGATCTTCTGGCAGCACCACCAATTCTCTTTTGTCCATCAACAGATGAGTGCCATCTGTCAGGGTGACCCAACCCTCATCGTACAGTAATTGTCCGGTGGTCCAATCATAAAATAAAGTGCCGCTATATTCAGTGATAGGTGCCGGAAAGTCTTCATCCTCAACGGGGGTAGCAAATTTGTCTACTGTGGTGATCAGCACCATTTCGATTCCACCCCTGTTTTCAAACTGGATGGTGTTTGGCTTCTTCTCCAAATGAGATGATACGATCAATCGTTTGCATGCTCATGGTCTTATCCATGTTGGTGTCTGTTAACAACTCAGGCTGGATTGCAGACCAAATTGTGCCGTCGCTCAAGAGTTTAAGAGAAATGAAGGTGCCATCCAACATTTGCTTTCTTGAATACATGGCTGCCATGTTGCGCTCTTCCTTTATAAAATACCAGTTATCCAGTACATAACTGTTGGCGATCACCTGCCAGGTTTCTGGCACGACTTCAGTTTTATCCGGATTGAGCATGTCATGAACAAAGATTTTTCGGCAGCCAACCAGGTTGCATGAAGGTCTCCTGGGCTTTACGGCTGAGCTCTGTGCGGATCAGGGACAGATCTGTTGGTTGATCCAATTGCTCTTTTTCCGCAACATCTGCAACTTCTGGGTTTAATTCATTATTTGCGTGCTCAACAATGCCAGGCTCGTCAGTTGTTTTAATTTCCGTAATGATTTCACTTGTTGGTTCCGTTTCCCTCCGTTCAGTTGGTGCTTGATTCAAAGAATAATAGAGCAGGTTGACACAGCAATGAATAAAGGGGATTTAAAGCCATTGTATCAAACGATCATTATTTTTCAACCGTTTTTTTGTGAACTCAACCATATATTCCTGTTTGGATGGCTGAAAGAATTTTGAATTTGAGTTTGTCCCGTCAGGAATGGAGAAAATTAATAAAGGCGTCGAGATAAGGTAAAATAGATAGGATTAAGAAAGGATCGTCTATTGTTTGAACTTGTTTTTCTTGGCACTTCCGCTTCCGCACCTTCAATAAATCGAAATTTACCATCCCTTATGGTAAAGCATGGTGAATTCCGTTTCTTAGTCGATTGTGGGGAAGGCACCCAGCGACAGATTTTGCAGGCGGGGATTGGATTTAAACGCCTCAATCGTATTTTGATCACGCATGGTCATCTCGATCATATTCTGGGCCTGGCAGGATTGCTCTCCACCTTGTTGCGCTGGGAAACGATCGATACCCTGGAAATATATGGGGGCAAAGCTGCCTTGAGCCGCGTGCACGATTTGATTTATGGAGTTGTCCTGCGCGGCAACCACACTGCCTTTGATCTGGCACTCGTGCCGGTGGAAGAAGGTGTCATTATCGAGGAAAATGAATTTAATATCACAGCCATACCGGTGCAACATCGCGGTCCGGATAATTATGGATATTTATTCCAGGAAAAAGGCCGCTACCCATTCCTTCCCGAAAAAGCCGCTGAATTGGGTATCCCGTCTGGTCCATGGCGACGGGACCTGGTGAAAGGCAAAGCAGTTACCTTACCGGATGGTCGTAAAATTCAGCCAGAACAGGTTTTGGGAGCATATAAAGCCGGGACACGCCTGGTGGTGCTGGGGGATGTAGCGGAAATTGCCTCACTGGTGACGTATTGTGACCAGGCGGATGTGCTGGTCACCGAAGCTACTTATTTAGAATCGGAAGCTGAAATGGCGCTCCAGTTCGGGCACATGACCGCGCGACAATCCGCGGAACTGGCCGTGCGGGCTAACGTTAAACAACTGATCCTGACGCATCTTTCCCGCAGATACCGTGAAAGAGACATCCTGGCGGAAGCCCAGGCAATCTTTCCCAATACGATTGTTGCCCGCGATTTTGATACCTTTACGGTCAAAAAGGACGAGTAAATAACGGGTATTCCATTAGCGTATAGAAATCTGAATTTTAGGGGTAGATATCTGCTACTGATTCGTATATTTCAGTTGGAACATAGGGAAAATGATCCACGTCTTCCCGGCGTGTCATACCAGACAAGACCAGAATTGTTCCCATACCATTCTGAACACCGGCAACAATATCAGTATCCATGCGGTCACCGACCATAATAGTGTCTGCGGAATGGACGCCCAGGTATTTTAAGGCTGTGCGCATCATCAGAGGGTTGGGTTTACCGACATAAAAAGCTTTTTTCCCGCTGGCTGATTCAATCAGGGCTGCCAGAGCGCCTGCACCGGGGACGACCCCTTTCTCGGAGGGACCACTGGGATCGGGATTGGTGGCAATGAACCGAGCTCCATTGATGACCAGTTGAATGGCTTTGGTGAACAACTCCTGGTTGAGCGTTTCCGTCTCACCCAGAACTACATAATCAGGATTATGTTCGGTAATGATATATCCGACATCATGCAAGGCGGTGGTCATGCCACTTTCGCCAATCACAAATGCTTTTCCTTCGGGGCGTTGAGACTTCAGGAAGAAAGCGGTTGCCAAAGCGGAGGTAAAAATTGATTCGGGAGGGATCAGTAAACCAGACATCGTCAAGCGGTATGAAAGATCACGGGGGGTGAAGCGTGAATTATTGGTTAATACCAAAAATTTTGCCTGAGCTGCCCGTAGTCGGTCCAGAAATTGATCAGCCCCCGGGATCATCGTTCTGCCGCGTACCAGGACGCCATCCATGTCAATCAGATAATTTTTTGCCATATTATTTCCAATTCTGTAAATGAGACTTATATTTAATAGTATAGCCTTATTTTCACTGGGAAGAGGCCGAAGAGAGGGGATAATGGCTGAAATAATTTCAGTGGATAATTCAGATAGAAAGACTCTGGTTAACAAAAATCATTTGACATCAACCTGCCATTATGATAAACTTTTTTTGTTAGTGTGCAGCCCCCACTAGCGGTACTCTTATCCAGAGAGGCGGAGGGAACGGCCCGATGAAGCCTCGGCAACCAGAAGACTTAACCGTTTTTAAGGTGCCAATTCCGACAGAATGATCTGGAAGATGAGAGGGAATGAAGTCCAATGACGATGGATTGCCCCTCACCGAACAGAGGGGCAATTTTATTAGATGGAGGTTTTACAAGTTAATGAACACAACGTTTATGAATTCGCCGAAGTACTTATTTACTTCCGAATCGGTGACTGAAGGTCACCCTGATAAGATCTGTGATCAAATCAGCGACGCTGTCGTGGATGCCTGTTTGGCAGATGATCCACGCTCACGGGTAGCCTGTGAGGTAGCCACCAAAACAGGTTTTGTGATGCTGTTAGGCGAGATTACCACCAAGACCTTTGTTGATTTTGACAAATTGGTGCGTAAAGTGGTAAATGAGATCGGTTATGATGACAGCCGCAAAGGATTTGATGGCAATACCTGCGCTGTTCAGGCAGCCATTGCACAACAATCCGGTGATATCGCCATGGGTGTGGATAAAGCATTGGAAGCCAAAACCGGCGAAGTGACCAATGAGGAAATTGAGCAGATTGGTGCTGGTGACCAGGGCATGATGTTTGGTTTTGCCTGCAATGAGACGGATATTCTCATGCCGATGCCGATTTATTTAGCTCATAAATTATGCCGCCGGCTCACCGAAGTGCGCAAAAATGGCACCCTGCCGTGGCTGCGTCCGGATGGGAAAAGCCAGGTGACCGTGGAATATCAGCATGGTAAACCAGCCAGGGTGGATACTGTATTGATCAGCACCCAACATGCACCGGAAATAAGCCAGGAAGAGATTCGGGCTGCCATCATTGAACATGTGATCAATCCTGTCATACCTGAAGAGTTATTGAACGGTAAAGTGAATATTTATGTGAACCCAACCGGCCGCTTTGTCATTGGTGGTCCGATGGGGGATGCTGGTTTAACCGGCCGCAAGATCATCGTCGATACCTACGGTGGCATGGGTCGCCATGGCGGTGGTGCCTTCTCTGGAAAAGATCCGACGAAAGTGGACCGCTCTGCTGCTTATGCAGCCCGCTGGGTGGCAAAAAATGTCGTCGCTGCAGGTCTGGCAGAACGCTGTGAGATTCAGGTTGCTTATGCGATCGGTGTGGCCCATCCACTCAGTATCAATGTGGAAACCTTTGGTACCGGCTTGATTCCTGATGATGAAATAGCCAAAGCAATTGAAAAAACCTTCGATTTGCGCCCGGGTGCGATCATTCGTGATCTCGACCTGCGCAAACCGATTTATCAACAGGTGGCTGCTTATGGACATTTCGGTCGTGATGATCTCGATCTGACCTGGGAACGCACCAACAAGGTTGAAGAGTTGCGCCAGTCAGCAGGTTTATAAAATTTTTATGCTCACTACAAAGCCACGGATTTTCCGTGGCTTTGTAAATTAAATTCCATTAAAAATTTGTTGTCGTGTTTTTAATCCTGGTCGTTCGGGGAAACCATTTCACTCTCCGCACCAAAATCCAGGACATCACGAACATTCGAATGGGACAATGGCGGGCTGATAATGCCTTGGTCTTCGAGTTCATCCACCATTCGCGCTGCCCGGGTATAGCCAATGCGTAATTTGCGTTGCAGCATGGTGATGGAAGCCTTTCCTTCTTTGCGAATGAGTTCAATGGCTTCTTTTAATAATGGATCTGTGTCGCTATTTTCCATATCCTCAAACAGCGCAACCTGTTTTGCAGGACCATCAGATTCGAATGAAGGTGTATTCTGGTTTGTAGATTGTGAAACCGGTGCTGTTGTTTGGACGTTCATGGCCTGTAAGCGCCAATAATCGACCGTCCTGGCGATCTCCTGCTCGGTGATGAAGACACCCTGCAAACGTACGGGTGCCGCTGCATCGGGTGCCTGGAAGAGCATATCACCACGGCCGAGCAACCGCTCTGCCCCAGGTTGGTCGAGGATGACACGGCTATCAATATTGGACGCCACAGCAAAGGCGATGCGTGCCGGGAAATTGGCTTTGATTAAACCGGTGACCACATCCGTGGAAGGACGCTGGGTAGCCAAAATCAGGTGTATACCGGTTGCCCGGGCGAGTTGTGCCAGACGGGTGAGGGCGCGTTCCGTTTCATCCGGAGCCAGCATCATCAAATCGGCTAATTCGTCAATCACCACCACCATATAGGGGAATTTGTCGGCTTGAGAATTATTATATTCAGAAATATTGCGGCAACCAACCTGTGAGAAACGGTGGTAACGAGCGTCCATTTCACGTTGTACCCATTGCAAGGCGCTGACGACTTTTTCAGTGTCGGTAATAACGGGGGAGAGCAGGTGTGGAATGCCGTTGTAACCGGTTAACTCTACACGTTTCGGATCGACCATAATTAATCGTAAATTTGCGGGCGAATTATTGAGCAAAAGACAGCACAGAATGGAGTTCACACACACCGATTTTCCAGACCCGGTCGTACCGGCAATCAGGAGGTGGGGAAGCCCGGTCAGGTCAGATGAGATAGGCTCACCGGATACATTCATGCCCAGAGCGATCTTTAAAGGTGATTTTTTCTGCGTGAAACTTTTACTATCGATCACCTCCACCAGAGTTACCCGGTTTGACTCCGAATTTGGCACTTCAATCCCGACGTAGCTATGTCCTGGGACCGGTGCCTGAATACGGATTCTGGGAGCGGCCAATGCCAGAGCCAGATCATCCGCCAGATTGGCAATCTTGCTGACCCGCACGCGCGTGCGGCCAGTGCGGGTTTCAACAAACAAAGGCTCAACGCCAAACTGGGTGATGGTTGGTCCGCGTTTGATCTCAACGATTTTAGAAGGTGCTCCAAAAGATGTGAGCGTATCCTCAATTAAAGCCGCCCGTTCTTTATCAATATTGCTTTCGATACTGACAATGGTTGCCGGGTCGAGGATGGTTTTGATGTCGGGAAGTTTCCATTTTGCAGCACTGGCTGACTGGGTGACGGATGGCTGCAAGCGCGAAGTGCCAGCAGAGGTTGGTGCATTCGGTGGGGTTTGGGGTGCAGGAGTGGTTGTGGTTTTATGTGATTGTGGTGGCTGGCTGGATGTCACGGAGGGTTTTTCAGATGTTAGCTGCCCAGGCAATGAATGATCCAAAGGAATGAAGTCATCCTGCAGCAGCTCTTGCATTTCATGCGAAGCAGCGGCAGTTGATTTCGATTTTTGCATCATTTCCAAACGCCGGGTTTGCGCTCGGGCTGCCTGGCGATTTTTCCACTCTGATTGGAATTTTTCTACGGTGGGTTGCAGTTTTCGAAATATATCCGGGATGGAAAGGTCCAGCGTCAGTCCGAGTGCAATCAACAACCAGGCGGACATCACAATCACTGCTCCGGCTTTGCCGAGACCGTTCGTCAATGAGATCTCAAAAAAAGCACCCACATAACCACCCCCCTGACCCGCTTTGGCAGATTCCCAGCCACCGCTTGAAAACAGATGTAACCAGGTCAGTAAATTAAGATACAGGAGAATGATACCGGTGACTCGCTCGGCTGAAAGCAGGGGGAGTTTTTCGATATTTCGTAGTACCAACCAGATACCCACCACCAACAAGGCTAACGGTAAGACAAAAGTTCCCCATCCAGCCACCTGTGAAATGGACTGGATCCACCAATTGGTGACCGTACCCCGCTGAGCGGTTAATAATGAAAGGATTGTCAGGAACCCCACCAATGCCAGGAAGATACCCAGAATATCCAGTTTTCTTTCGTTGGAGATACTATTCCACTGCCAGCTTGATTTTGAAGAAGCACGTGACTTGCGCGGTTTCGCTCTGGCTCTGGATGTGGAAGCGCTTTTTGATCGGGAAGAGCTTTTCGTTGTGCGTGATGACGACCTTGAGCGTGATTTATTGCTTCTGGATATGGGTTTTTGTGCCAAAAGAGTTCTCCAAAACTGAAAGGTTGTTCTAATTATAACAAATTTAAGAGGGCAGTTCTAGCAGAGAATGCTGGAGACTTGGATGGAAAAAACAGTTTGGTTTCAGGGACCACAAAGCACAGATCCTCGAACACTTTTTACTGTGGGTTCTGTAAAGTTGCAATCACTTTTTTGGTTGCCTGAAAAGCCAGCGATGGTAACTGGTTCAATGGGAAAAAAGCCACCTGATCTGCATCATCTCCAGCAGACAATTCACCCCCGATGATTTCGGCATCATATACGATGACCATATCCGCCCCGCGCTCATGTTCTCGGCCACTGATGATATCTCTCAGGCGTGTGATTCTCACCAGCAGACCGGTTTCTTCCTGACACTCACGGGCAGCTGCCTGCATGGGATCTTCATGAGCATCCACGAAGCCAGCCGGCAAGGTCCAATCCCCTTTGTTGGGGTTGTAAATGCGGCGGGTGAGCAAAACGGAGCCATTTTGTTGTACCAGCACTGCTGCGGCTACTTTGGGATCTTCATAATGCACCCATCTACAGTTAGGACAGGCAGCTCTGGATTGTCCATACACATCTTTGGCATGGGTGGGTGATCCGCAATAGGGGCAATATTTAATTTCGTCGTAGTGATGATGACCCACGTAAATGACCTTTCCGCAGAATGAAGGCTGTAATGGCAGTGCCAATGGCGATCATCGCGAGGATAATCTGACTGACACGTAACCACGGGAATGGATTCGATACTGTGCGGATTGATTCTTCACCCGATTCGCTCAGGATTGCCAACACTGAATCATTGAAGGCAGCAGTTTCTTCAGCCGGTCGAATCCCAAGAATAGGGCCGCTGCCAGTGATTGGTTCTACCTCAGCTTGTTTCATCATCGAGCGATTTTCATCTGCTATAGGACCTGGTTCTTCCGCAGGCATTTCAGGTTCGTTGTCAATTCCGCCGCCCACCGGTGGAGCGCTCAATAACCCGGTGTCGGCTCCGCCACCACCCATGCCAATGCCCTCTTGCAGTTTGCTCTGTGGATGACCCCATTCAATAATTTGTGGTGCTTCAGCAGAATCGAGCGCTTCTGCTGCCATTGGGGCAGCTTCCATTGAAAACACCTCGTTGGAGGCGGCTTTCTGCGGGAAAGCACTTGAAAGCATCCCGGGTAAAAACTCAAATAAGAGCACAACCACCAGAAAAATCGTCGCCATCACTGATGCAAAAGAAAAGAAGGGGAAAAGCGGTTTTCTGGATGGGCGCATTTGACTTGCCATATCAGGGGTAAGGGTAAAACTGCGCGGAACAGGAATTTTCCGGGCGTGCTGCAACAGATAACGAGTTTGTTGCAGTTCCAGCAAAGCATCTTTTAATGGTTGTTCCTGGTTAAGACGGGCTCCTAATATCAAAACTTCCCGGTTGGATAATTGTCCATCCAGGTAGTTCGATAATAATTGCCAGTCTTTTGGCGAAAAGTTTTTATTCATGGTGTACCCTCACCATCAAGACGAAAAATATCTGGCAAAAGTTCCCGGAAAAATTGTAAACAATCCCTTAATTTTCTGCGTGCACGTGCCAGCCGGCTCTTGACAGTGCCGAGTGGCAAGCCAGAGCTATCGGACGCTTCCTGGTAATCCATTCCCTGAATATCGACCATCACCACGACCAGACGAAAGTCCTGTGGCATGGATTGCAGGCATTTCTGGATGGCTGCTTCCAATTCGGAGGATTCCAGTACCTCTTCCGGGGAAGGATTGCCATCTTTGATCCAGGCAGGGGATTCGATTTCTTCCTCGCTGTCCGGGTCGTACGGTTCCAGAGAGGTGGTCGGCCGTCTTTTCTGGCGGCGAATTTCATCCAGACAAGTGTTTGACACGATTCTCATCACCCAGGATTTGAAAGATCCACCCCGATAACCAGCCAGTGCATTATAGGCAGAGATGAAAGCGTTCTGGGTCGCATCAGCAGCGACATCGGGGTCGCCCAACATGCGATATGCCAGATTGAATGCCATTTCCTGATACTCGAGCACCAGGTGATTGAAAGCATTTAAATCGCCTTGTTGCGCAGCCAATGCCAAACCAATTTCATCCATAGACGTTCTTTCTGATGGTTCCACTTTCCCTGTTTTGGTACTTTTATCAATTATATACCACACTCAGATTCATCTGCAACTGACTGATCATGCTTGTCTGCGAACAAAACAAATTTGAAATAGCGATATTCTCATTTTGATGGCACCCCTCTATTTCAAATCATTTGAATTTTTTCCAAAGTGCAATGCTTTCTGCCCACATCCTGGAAAATTGCACTTTTTACCCCTGCCGTCAACGAATAGGAAACGAATGAACGAATACCCATAGGGCATGATATGTAAGAATTAGAAAGAGTGCATTGCTTGTGTCTTATTCCCAATATGGGGGACCAGAAGAACTGGAAATTTGACGGATAGCCCTTAGGCACTCTGATCATATCTCAAAATAATCCGGATGGTTTCTTAACGTAGCGGGCAAATTTCTAGATGTCAAATCATCCTTCACAAAATCATAGTAATCCAGTGAATTTGTAAAATACTTCTAGAAGAATATCGGATCGCATAATGAATCATTTCTCATACCAATAAAATTTCTGAATTTTTGCCGCAAAACAAGATTAAGTGCAGACGCTTTAAAGCGATATAATTTCTCCAGGAAGATGAGGGTCGATGGATGAGGTAAGGATTATTTATACTTTTTAAGAACCACAGGGTAACGCATGCGTTTATTCAATTTAAGAAAGATTTCCTCTTTCATCTATCGCTGGTTCAATGTTCCCCAATCTGCACCGGAGATCAACCGGTTAAATTTCAGAAATGTTCAAATTGATGCCATTGGTGTCGGACTGGCCAGCACAGGAGCACCTTTTTTACCGGTTTTGTTAACCAGGTTAGGCGCAAATACATTGCAGGTCAGTATGTTAACTTTTATGCCGGCCCTAACCGGTGCGTTATTAGCCATCCCCTTAGGTCAATTTCTGGAGACGCGCAAGAACATCGTCCCCTGGTTTAGCTTTGCGCGCTTGGGGGTGTTGATGAGTTATGGCTTGACCGGGTTGCTGGTGCTGATTTTCCCGGAAGCCAGTGCCATTCTGGGAATTCTGGGGTTATGGGCGCTTGCAACCATTCCGCAAACCATCCTGAGTATCTGCTTCTCGGTGGTCATGAATCAAATCGCTGGATCCCGGGGTAGATTTGAACTGATGTCTCATCGCTGGTCCATCCTTGGTTTTACGAACGCTGCTACGGCTTTAATCGCCGGACAATTTTTGGATCGGGTAGCCTTCCCCCTTAACTACCAGATATTTTTTATTTCGCTATCTGTGGGTGGTTTCATCAGCTTCTATTTTTCCAGTAAAATTGTCCTTCCTGATAATCCCCCACATATCAAAAAGGTCAAAACCAGTTTTAAGGAACAAGCGGTTTCCTATTTACGTTTGATTTATAGTGAAAAACCTTTTGTTTCATTTATCTGGAAACGATTTGTATTTTTATCGGGTGCTGCCCTGGCTGCACCGCTCTTACCTATTTATTACGTCAGAGAAATTAATGCATCCGATTATTGGATTGCGCTCATCCAAATTGCTGCCAACACAACGGTCATCATTGGTTATTTTTTCTGGACGAATCAATCCCGCCGGAGGGGATCCAGGGCGGTTTTATTGGCAACTACGCTGGGCAGTTCGCTCTACCCTATTCTGGTTGGGGTCAGTTCGCAGGTCTGGCCGGTGGTCATTTTTGCCGGGCTGAATGGGATCTTCACCGCTGGCTTGAATCTGGTTTTCTTTGATGAACTTATGCGCCGGGTGCCTGCGGATCATAATGCGACGTTTGTAGCCGCTGCTCAAACCTTGCAGTATTTATCCATGATCGCAGCACCTTTATTGGCACCGATTTTATCAAGATGGTTAGGTTTCGGACCTGCCTTGATGATAGCCGGGGGTATCAGCGTTGTTGGCTTCATTTTATTCATACTCGAGAGATCCCAACCGACCCCTGCAACAGGCGTTGCCATCTAATTCAGGATTTTTTCCTCAAGAATAATTGCCAGATCACGCGCCAAACGAGGAGACCCAGTGTTGAGAATGCCACCATCACCACTACAAATATGCCAATGGTCGGTGTGTTGAGGATAAAGCCGCGGATCACCACCGCCAGGGGTACGCTCAGGATGGTTGCCCAAATGAAACGCCACCATGATTTTTGCAAGGGTATCTGTTTTGCATTCCACAGCCCTAATATAGGTGCTGCCATGCTCCAGGCCAGGCACAGGGGTAACCAGTTTGCCAAAATTCTACGCACGTCAATCTGGCTATTATGATTGGCAAAACCGATCAGGGTAACCACCAACAAAACCAGAAGATCTCCAATGATCAGGATGTTTGAAAAGTCGTTATTTTTTGTCTGCATGCCTTAATTATAGATGATTCCAATATCATTAATGATCATATTCCTTAACAAAAATCGTAACAACTCAAGTAAAGGGGATTGGTGTCATTTTAGACCGGCGTAAACTCGCCTGAAAACAGAACCCGCAATTATTGAAAAATAATGTTATAAACGAAGTAAAATGGTAATAATGACGCTAGAGTTAAAGGAATGGATATGATGAAAAAATATTTAATTCCTGAAGTGCTGATTCTCCTCCTGCTATTGATCCTCTTTTCAGGATGCACAGCTTCCATCAAACCGACAGTTCAAACGGAAACAGCCATAAACACCCCGAGTGAAAATAAAATTACCGTTCAGGGTGAATTTTTACAGGATACTCTAACCGGGATGATCATTCGATTGGCAGGTGAAGGCGAGGAAATTGAGTTGATTTTGGATCAATCCTCCGTTAATTGGGATGGGATTGATTGGGTTGCCAAAATGCCTGTGGTTGAAGATGACCACATCATTGCTCATGGTAATTGGAAATCCACTGGTATTTTTGAGGTTGAGAGATTGTATGTGAACATCCTGAATTTACAGGGTATTGCCAGGAATGTTGATAAAGAAAAAGGGACCTTCCTTGTCGAGGATAAGCAGCAAGGGAATTTTGAAATCAAGATGGATCCGGAAACGAAAGTTTTCCTACAGGATAACTTAAGTTCTGAACTATATAAGGATGCTCAAAATCTTCCGGAAACAAGTGACTATGTTGAAGTTATTGGGCGAAAGACAGGGAAAGAAATTATTGCTGTAAATGTAATGATTTCAAATTAGGAACCTGCTTTTATTGATCCAGAATTAAAAATCCGCTACACTAATAGTATGGAAGAAGCGCCGTTATTCTTCTTGGGCATTGATCCCAGCCAGAGATACCAACCCTATGTTTACGCTGCACTGGATCAGAATATGCATATCCAGGCTATCGGCAACGGACCACTGCGTGAGGTACTGGCTTTCTTAGCCGGATTGGGTTCGGCTATTGTGGCTATCAATGGTCCTCAGATAGTTAATCAGGGACTGGTGGATGCAGATGAGGATACCCACCGGCTTTTTCCTGTACCCGTCAGTAAACGGGGTGATCTGCGCAAAGTGGAGCTGCTGTTACTGGAGGAAGGAATACAGGTCAATCGCACCCCGGCGGTTGAATCCGAATGCATGGTCTGGGTGCGGCGTGGATTTAAGTTGTTTCGACGCATTCAAAAACTTGGTTATCGTCCCTACCCTGCGGATGATAAACGTAACTTTGTAGAAGCACCTGCTGAGGCAATTTTTAGCCGCCTGAATGGGGGCAATCCGATTTTTGAGGAACTGAGCCTGGAAGGTCGTTTACAACGTCAATTGATTCTATATGAACAGGGTGTGGCGGTGAAAGATGCCATGAATTTTTTTGAAGAGGTCACCCGCTTTCGACTGATCAAAGGTATCTTACCGTCGGATGATATTTATCAAGCCGGGGAATTAAATGCGATTGGGTGTGCTTATTTAGCCTGGATGATGCAGCACAAACCTGAGCTGGTTCAACCAATGGGGGATAAACAGGAAGGTGAGATTTTCTTACCACTAAAACAGGAAGAACTGCCGCGTTTCCGATTTTAATGATTGAATTGAAGATTTTACATCCGTAAGAAAAACCATTTGATATCGGATAGAATATATCCGAATAATGTATCTTCTCGAAAAAAGAGCCCCTAATTATTGAAATGATACCGAATATTGCACTTAAAGGAAAAATGATGAATGCAGGCATGTGGTTAAAGGCATTAAAAGTGATCCCTCGCATCGATAAAGCGGAGTGGGATGGATTGGATCTTATTTCGCGCTGGTTAATCTCAACGCGAGCGGCTGTTCTGATCATGACATTTATCTCGGCTGCGTTGGCGGGGATTTTCGCCTGGCGGGATGGCAGTTTTCATCTTGGACGCTGGCTATTACTGGCGGTGGGGTTGGTATTTGCGCATGCCACTAATAACCTGATCAACGATTTGACAGACCATAAACGCGGGGTGGATAAAGATAATTATTTCCGTACACAATATGGACCTCAGCCATTGGAACAAGGATTGTTATCAGTGCGTTCCTTATTGGTTTATATCGCCGTGACTGGTTTGATTGCTGTAGCCGCCGGCGTTCCACTGGTTATCCTGGGAGGTAGTACTGCCCTGTGGTTGATGCTTGCAGGCGTGGTTTTTGTTTTATTCTACACCTACCCATTGAAGTATATTGGCCTGGGCGAGATTGCCGTATTGATCATCTGGGGTCCTCTGATGGTGGGGGGTGGTTATTATGTGGTCAGCGGCACCTGGGATTGGAACATTGTCTGGGCTAGTCTCCCCTATGCACTGGGGCCCACCGCTGTCTTATTTGGAAAACACATTGATAAATTGCAGGCTGATAAAGCCAAAAAAATCCATACCATGCCAGTGATTTTGGGGGAGAAAGCAGCTCGTTATACTGTATTGGGGATGATCGCTTTACAATACCTGACCGTGATCGCCCTGGTAATTTCGGGTTTCTTCACACCGGTCATGCTAATCGTTCTGGCAGCGCTGACTGCCATACCGAAAGTCTGGGCCATGTATACAGCACCGAAACCCGAAAGTTGTCCGGCTGATTTTGATGCCAGTATCTGGCCGCTGTGGTTCTCAGCTATTTCATTTTTTCACAACAAACGATTTGGGTTGTTCTTCATGCTGGGCTTGATTTTAGAAGTTATTCTGCGGTTGTATATTCTATAACCCGGATATAGTCAACAGTTCATCCCGAAATCCTTTTGGAACGCCGCTGCCAGTGCTGGACCCCAATCCCCGAGCGCCTGCATCCGTCCGAAAAAGAATCGCAGCACTGGAGGTTCTTCTATGAATTTGAGCCCTCCAATTAAATCACGATGGGCAAATAGCCATTTAAGCCGGTCTATTGTGTATTCAATATGCGAGAGTGTGTATAGCCGCCTTGGTAATGCCAGGCGAACTAATTCCATATCTGCCAACGTATCATTGCCATCGGCAGCCCGGTCAGTGGAAACAGTTCCCCGTTCCATTCCGCGAACACCGGAAGCAATGTACAGTGCGGCCGCCAATGCAGCCGCTGGATATTCTGTTTGAGGAACATGCGGGAGAAACCGCAGGGCATCCACATGGCAGGCCAAACCACCAGCCGGTGTGACGACTGGAAGTCTTTCTTCCACCAAGCGATGCACAAAGTAATGAATGAAGTCGGCTGAACTGCTGGCGACGCTTTGTTCGGTCATTTCTACCATGCCTACCGCCATGGCTTCCACCTCTTTTGTGGACATGCCACCATAGGTGGCGAAACCTTCATATAATGGCAGCCAGGGCAAAATCAGATCATAGAATTTCTTATGATTGGTGGCAATCAGCCCGCCGCGCACCATGGTGCTTTTCCGCCCGGACATGTAAAAGATATCCACGGACTTCATCATTTCATGAATAATCTCCTGGATGGATGCATCTGCAAATTCTGGTTCTCTTTGCTGGATGAAATAAGCCTCTTCTGAAATTAAACTACCATCAAAGACCAGCGGAATGCCATGCTGTTCTGCTATTGCCTTAACTGCACGCAGGTTCTGGATGGAAAATGGCTGACCTCCAATCAGGTTGGTGGAGGCTTCCATGCGAATATAAGGAAGATGCTCGACGCCAATCTCCTGAATAGATTTTTCCAGTTTTTGCAAGTCGATGTTGCCTTTGAATGGATTTTCGCTGGTGGTATCCAGTGCATCTTCTCCAAAAACCTCCAAAACACGTCCGCCAGCCTGCTCGATCAAGGCTTTGGAGGTGGTGAAGTGGTAGTTCATCAGCACTACATCGCCGGGTTTGATGAAGGTCTTCGCCAGAAGGTGTTCGGCTGCGCGTCCCTGATGGACTGGAATGGTAAATTTGAAACCCAGTACCTCTTGAACAGAGTCTGACAGGCGGTAGAAACTTTCGCTGCCAGCATAAGCATCATCTGCCCTCATCATGGCAGCCAGTTGATTATCGCTCATGGCATTGGTACCACTATCAGTGAGCATATCGAGAAATATATCCCGGGTTCGTAGAAGAAATGTGTTATACCCGGCAGTTTTGATGGCTTCGATTCTTTGACTGGCGGTGGGTAAGCTGGTTTGCTGGACAATTTTGACTTTATGCATTTCGATAGGGATTACTTTTCCGTTGGATAATGTGATGTTCATATTCTTAACCTTTTTCCTTTGAAGTAAATAGCATTGAATACGGATCCTAAACGATCCGGCGCGGATCGTCTGGAAGAAAAAAATAAGGGATATTTCCGGCTTATGCGCTGCCCGAAATACCCCTAAACGTAATAATATTGTAGGGATTTCTTTAGATGGGTTTGTGTTTTACTGCATATAAAAGCTCACCATGATTGTGTGAATTCTACCACAATTACAGGACAATTTCTCGACAAACACCTTCAAAAAAATGGTTTCTACTTGACACTGATTTTGGTTTCGGTATAATCGCTTTATAGAGACCAACCCGGGGAACCCTTTTGCTCGCAAACAGAGAGCCAGTGACTGCTGAGAGCTGGCAATGTAGCCCAAGATTCCACCCCGGTTGTCCCATCAAGGGACAGGTTGCCCTCGCAGGGGTCAAATGACCGTAAGAGGGCCGGCAGCTCCGTTATCAGTTAACAAGGTTGTGATGAACGTTCATCATAATGAATGCAGGTGGCACCACGGGTCCTCGCTCGTCCTGCGCGGGTGAGGATTTTTTATTTCTGTGAGCTAGAAGAAGGAGAAAAAATGTTAGATATCAATTTGATTCGCGAAAATCCTCAGGTTGTCATCGATGCATTGACGAAGCGTAATATGGATACCAATGTGGTTGCAGAGTTGACCGAACTGGATGTGCAACGACGTAGTATTTTGCAGGAAGTGGAAGTGCTCAAAGCCGAACGAAATCGGGTTTCCAAAGAAATTGGGAAAAGTAAAGATCAAATAGAGCGGGATGAGAAAATCGCCAGTATGCGTTCTGTAGGAGACCGTATTGCCGACCTGGATGAAGAAGTGCGCCAGGTGGAGTCAAAATTGAGTGATCTGATCTCAGGTGTTCCCAATTTACCGGATCCAATGACGCCGCCTGGAAAAGATGAAAGCGAAAATGTGGTCGTGCGTACCGAAGGAAAGATACCAGAATTTGATTTTGAACCCAAAACCCATTGGGATTTAGGTCCGGCTTTGGGGCTGATCGATTTTGAACAGGGTGTCAAAATCACTGGTTCACGCTTTTATGTGCTCAGTGGTGCTGGTGCGCGACTGCAACGGGCGTTGATTGCGTACATGCTTGATCTGCACATTCAACAGGGTTATCTTGAGAAGTACACACCCTTTATGGTCAAAGCAGAAACATTATATGCTGCCGGTCAATTACCGAAGTTCATCGATAATCTTTACCATGACATTGAGGAAGATTACTGGTGGGTACCGACTGCCGAGGTGCCGCTAACGGGTTTGCACATGAATGATTTCATCGCAGAGCAAGAATTACCGTTGCGTTACACTGCGTATACCCCTTGTTTTCGACGTGAGAAAATGAGTGCCGGGCGGGATGTGCGCGGGATCAAACGCGGACATCAATTCGACAAGGTTGAAATGTACATCTTCTGCCGTCCGGAAGAATCCGGTCATGAACTGGAAAAAATGTTGGCGGATGCAGAAGAGACGGTCAAATTATTGGGCTTGCCATATCGCATTATACAGTTGTGCAGCGGCGACCTGGGGTTCAATGCCCGTGTTACGTATGATATTGAAGTCTGGGCAGCCGGCTGTCAGGAGTGGTTGGAGGTTTCCTCCATCTCCAATGTGGGTGATTTTCAGGCCAGAAGGGCGAATATTAAATATCGTCCGGAGGATAAAGGGAAACCCCAACTGGTTCACACCTTGAATGGGTCAGGATTGGGATTACCACGCACATTCATCGCGGTACTGGAGAATAACCAGCAGGCGGATGGTTCGATTGTTGTGCCTGAGGTGTTAAGACCCTGGATGGGTGGCGTTAACATCATTCGTTAAATCAGACAATTGAAAGAACAGGTATAGAGGAGTAAGCATGGATTGGCAAGCATTTGGGAATGTAACAGTACATATTCTGGCAGGATTAACGATGTTAATCGGCTGGTTATCGTTGCTGATCGTGATCGTGCCTGGTCTGGTCATTATGTGGGTGGGAGCGCTGGGTTATGGCATTGCTACGGGATTCGATACGACCGGTTGGATCATCTTTGCGATCATGACGGTACTCATGGTGGTCGGCAGCCTTATTGATAACTTTCTGATGGGTGCATCAGCCCGCCAGAAAGGTGCCTCCTGGTGGTCATTGGGTGCTGCCTGGGTAGGTGCTGTGATTGGAACGTTTTTGCTGCCACCGGTCGGGGGATTAATTTTGGCTTTGGTCGCCCTCTTTCTGGTGGAATATTTTCGAATGAAAGATGCAAAACAAGCATTGGAGTCCTCGACCAGTCTGGCTACTGGTTGTGGCTGGGCGGTGGGTGTGCGTTTTGCGATTGGGTTTATTATGTTGGTGCTGTGGATCCTGTGGGCATTTGTGATTAAATAAGCAACGGGCGTCCTGTTGGATGCCCGTTGTTGAGTTTATTGCAAAGAAGAATTAATCTGGTCTTTGGATCAATTGTTCCAGCATGAATACGTTGCGATCGCCCATCTTGCGGAGGAGGTTAACATATTTTTCCATGGTGGTGACTTCTTCAAGTTGTTCGTTTACGAACCATTGCAGGAAATTCTCTGCCAGGTAATCTTTTTGTTGTTTGGCCATCTCCATCAGTGCATTGATCTGACCGGTAACTTCCAATTCCCATTTTAAGGATGTCTGGAAAGCATCTTCAGCTGATTTGATTTTTGCAACGGGAGCAGGAATGGCTAATAATTCGGCATCGGCACCTGTTTCGACCACATAGCGTAATAACTTCATACCGTGTTCATTTTCTTCTTCTGCCTGGGCGTAAAAGAAGGCGGCGGTGTTATCCATGGCTTCCTGTTCAAAATAGATGGCAATCGCCAGGTATTGTAAAGAAGCGGCAAATTCATTGCGCACCTGTTCAATCATTTTCTTTGCGAGTTCGGGGTTAATAAGCATTTTTTATCTCCTTTTTTAAATATTATTTTGCTATAAAACCCAGTAATCTGAGTTAAAAGTCTAATTTAATTATAGTACTTTGATTGCTATCAGTAAGAGGATTGTAGAGCCTTGCAGATGCTTACTTCTGTCTGGCTTGTAACGCATGATAGAGCGCTACTGAACCCGCGACGGCTGCATTTAAGGAATCCACCTGTCCTTGCATGGGCAACCGCACCAGATGGTCACACAGTTTACGGGTAAGGGGGCGCATCCCGCTGCCTTCACTGCCAACCACAATCACCACATCCCCGGACAAATCAACCTCTTCAATGGGTATTGAGCCAGCACCGCCTTCCAGTCCGACGATCCAGGCACCTTTTGATTTTAATTCTGCAATAGCCTGTGCCAGATTGACCTGGGTGATCAGGAGGTGCTCGACCGCGCCGGATGAAGCACTGACAACCGCCGGTGTGACGGAGGCAGTGCGTCGAAAGGGTAGAACAATACCGTGAATACCAACTGCTTCAGCACTACGCAGCAGGGTGCCCAGGTTTTGGGGATCCTGAATCTCATCCAGCACGAGCACAAATAAGCGTTCGCCGCGTTTTCCTGCTTCCAGGATGATCTCATCCATGGCTGCCATGGGATAGGCACTGGCTTGCAGGGCAATGCCCTGGTGATTCATGCCCGTGTTATCCAGCTGGTTGCGGGGGACTTCCTCTATTTGCAGTTTTCTGGCGTGGGCCAGTTTGATAATTTCGTTGACATGGCCGCCGCGATCCATTCCTTTGGCCAATAAGAGCCGAAAGACGTGTCGTCTTTTGGCGCGCAATACTTCATAGACCGGGTTACGTCCGGTTATCCATTCTTTCATAGGTTAATTAGTCCCATCGCCAGGTTGTTCCATCTTTACTATCTTCCAACGTCACACCTAATTCTTTCAGTCGATCCCGAATTAAATCAGAGTATGACCAGAGTTTGTCTTTCCGTAAGTCAGACCGCAGGTCAAGCAATAAATCAATAAATGCATCTGCTTGCGAGCTGGATCCTTGTGACTCTGCCAGTACCAATCCAAACACATTGGTTAGTTCACGCACTTTTTCCTGGGCGGGTTGCAGTTCCGGATCGGTTGCCCCGGATGTGCGGGCCTGATTGATTACGCGCACCAGTTCGAATATTGATCCTAATGCACCCGCCGTATTGAAATCATCATCCATATTATTAATAAAGCTGGTTTGGGTTGCTTCAACCTGTTTTGCCAGGTTTGCAAGAACATCCTGAGACGCTCCTTTTGCGCCGGGTAAAGCAGGGCGGAAACCGGAAGCCAACCGGTGCAAAGCATTTTCAGATTGAGATAAGACCTCATCGTTAAATGCCAATGGTCCGCGATAATTCGCATTCAAGACAGTGAATCGCAAACTATCCGCACTGTAATTGCTGAGAAACTCCTCAATTGAAACTAGATTGCCGGTGGATTTGGCCATTTTTTCGCCACCCAATTGCAACATGCCATTGTGAACCCAATAGCGTGCAAAAGGCTTCCCCGTAAGGCTTTCGGTCTGCGCGATTTCATTTTCATGATGTGGAAAAA
>SWCH01000582.1_pt1 | contig 48273 bp, 64 predicted proteins | sample 4690051 | NCBI WGS metagenome assembly SWCH01 (sample SAMN10267282, study PRJNA491770) | bioreactor metagenome | isolation source: DHS bioreactor inoculated with | place: Japan: off Shimokita Peninsula
AACTTCACAGGTGTCGATTCGCCCTATGAGACGCCGAACAAGGCTGATATTCACCTGCCGACGACCAGTCGCGCATCGGAAGAGCTCGCCGAGGAAATCGAGGCCTGGCTCAGGGAGCGCGGCTACTGCTGACGGGCTTCCCGGCCGGCAGGAAGGGCACCGTTTGAACGCGGCAAAGGGATCGCAAACCGATTGCTTCGTCGCGCTCGCGGGGTGGAACGATTTGAAGAGAGGGTGACTGGCAGCCAATGGGCATGATGAAGGACGACGCGGCGCTTCTGGCGTTTTTCGAGGAACTGGCGGTGGCGGCCGGCCTGGAGATCATGCGTTATTATGAGGCGGGCTGCGAGGTCGAGCAGAAGTCCGACGACACGCCCGTCACCGCCGCCGACCGCGCCGCTGAAAGCATCATTCTGGACGGGTTTGCCAAGGCCGGTCTGGGCACTCCCTGCGTATCGGAGGAAGCCGCCTCCAGCGGTGTTATTCCTGCGTGCGATGCAGGGGGCTTCCTGCTGGTCGATCCGCTCGACGGCACGCGTGAATTCATAGCCCGCCGACCGGACTTTACCGTCAATATCGGGCTTATCCGCGACGGCTCGCCGGCCCTTGGCGTGGTTTTCGCTCCCGCGCGCAATCTCTTGTATTCCGGACGACCGGGGGTCGCCTATGAGGTTGCGCTGGTGGATGGAAAGACAGCGGAGCGCCGCGAGATTCGCGCCAGGCCGATGCGCACTCCGCCGGCAATCGTTGCGAGCCGCTCGCATCTCACCGACGAGACACGTGCCTTCATCGAACGTCACGCAGGCGCAGAGACCGTTTCCATCGGATCGTCGCTGAAATTCTGCATGATCGCGCGCGGGGATGCCGATCTTTATCCCCGTTTCGGCCGCACCATGCAGTGGGACACCGCTGCCGGCGACGCGGTTCTGCGGGCGGCGGGCGGCCGCGCGCTGACCGTCGGGGGTGAACCGCTCACCTATGGGCCGAAGGGTGGCGGGCAAGGCCTGGATGCCTTCGCAAGTCCCCATTTCATTGCGGAAGGCGCTCCGGCCTGAAAAGATTGATGTTCGAGACGCTTTGAGCGGAACTGGAAAACCGTTTCGCGGCGCTTCTTGAACCGGCGATCGGCTCGCGGTTCTACCGCTTCGGCGAAAACCTGAGACGCCCTATCCGAGCTCGTGTTGCCAGGGCGGGTTTGCGCCCGCCCGCGAAACGGTGACGGCGGCAGCCCGGACGGCAAAGCCTATCGCCTCTTTGAGGGCCGTCCCGTCGATCCGCGCAATCTTGTCCTTGCTCAGATGTCTCTTGCGGCTCAAAGCGGCGAGCAGGGCGCCATTGAAGGTGTCGCCGGCGCCCACCGTATCCGCCACCTGCACGGGATGTGCGGGAACGAAGAGCTTGTGGTCCCTGGAGTAGGCGGTGGCGCCTTTGCCGCCATCGGTGAGGATGACGAGCTGCGGACCCTGCTCCAGCCAACGCATGGCAATGTCATCCATGCTGCCTGTTTCCGCGAACCAGACGAGATCGTCGGCGGAGATTTTCACGATATCGGCAAGCGCGATCATGCGGGCGATGCGGGCGCGATGCGCCTGCGGGTCGCGGATGAAGGCAGGGCGGATATTGGGGTCGAGCATTGTGACCCGCACGGCGCTTTCGCGCCGCATCAGCGCCTCATAGGCTGAGCCGCAGGGTTCCGGAACGAGGCTGATGCCGCCGAACAGGAGCGCTTCCACATTCTCGCCGAGCACGGGAATATCCGACGGCGAGATCATGCGTCCCGCTGTGTTCTCGTCATAGAAGCGGTAGTCGGCCTGTCCATCGGTCAGGGTCACGAAGGCCAGTGTCGTCGGACGGCTGGAAAAGAGGGTATGGCGCAAATCCACATGGCTCTCCTCCAGCTTCGCGCGCAGCATGCGCCCGAAGAGATCGTCGGAAAGCCCGGTGAAGAAGCCACAGGCAACCCCCAGTCTGGCGGCGGCGATCGCGCTGTTGAACACGGAACCGCCTGCATAGGGCGAAAACGCCGGCTCGCCCTTTGTCGAACTGCGCGGCAGCATGTCGATCAGGGCCTCGCCGCAGCACAGGATCATGAAACGCCTCCCTTTGTGTTGCCAAGGGAGTAGCCGGGCAAACGGAGCTTGGCAACCGGATAGCGGCGCCCGCATCGCGCCAAGGCGCGGGATGAGGTGCCAGGGTCGCCAGCCGGTGACGCTCATCAGTGAAAATTGCGCCCTTTGGGCAGGACCCGGACATTGCGCGGGTGACGCCAGAGATTGGGCTCGGCCGGTCGAGCGGGTTGTTCGTCGTGGTTTGCCGGATCGTGCATGGCTTCCATGAGCGGCGGGGTGAGGTCGATCAGGCGGCGGGCAACCACATGGATCACCTCGCGCTCCTTTTGCAGAATGCCCTCGACGGCCACCATGCGCGCACCGAAGACGACGCGCCGGAATTTTTCGAACACGCGCGGCCAGACGATGGCATTGGCGATGCCGGTCTCATCCTCAAGCGTCATGAAAATGACGCCGCTGGCCGTGCCTGGTCTTTGCCGCACGAGAACGAGCCCCGCCACCCGCACGAAGCGGCCTGCGGGCAGGTCGACGAGCTGCCGGGTCTCGACGATGCGCTGTCGTTTGAGGTGCTCGCGCAGAAACGAGGCGGGATGCGCCTTCAGGGAAAGGCCGAGCGTGCCGTAATCCTCCACCACATGCTCGCCGGGCAGGAGAGGGGGCAGATCGACTTGCTCCTCTGCCTGAAGCGGCGCTGAGACGGTGGATGCCGCTTGCGCGAAGAGCGGCAGTTCCTCCGCTGCCGCTCGCACGCCCTGATGACCGCTGAGGCCGCGTACTTCCCATAAGGCCGCGCGCCGGTCGAGCCCCATCGAGCGGAAAGCGTCGGCCTCAGCCAGCCGGCGCAGTGTGAACATGTCGATGCGAGACCGGAAATAGACCTCGCGCACGCTGGAAAATCCGGACCCACGGGCCGCGACGATCCTTTCCGCCGCCTCGTCGCGAAGACCATCCACCTGTCGCAGGCCAAGACGCAGCGCATGGCCGACGGGCCCAGGTCTCGCGGCCTCTTCCAGTGTGTGTTCCCATTGGCTGTGGTTGATGTCGACCGGCAGCACTTCACCGCCGTGATCCTTCAGGTCGCGCACGATGGAGGAGGCGGAATAAAAGCCCATGGGCTGCGAATTAAGAAGGGCGCAGGCAAAGACATCAGGGTAGTGGCACTTGAGAAAGGAGGAGGCATAGGCAAGCAGCGCGAAGCTTGCCGAATGGCTTTCGGGGAAACCGTATTCGCTGAACCCCTTCATCTGGTTGAAGCAGCGCTCGGCGAATTCGGGAGGGTAGCCATTGGCAAGCATGCCGTTGATGAAATCGTCATGAAACGTGTCGATGGTACCTGTGCGGCGGAAGCTGGCCATGGCGCGGCGCAGCTGGTCGGCCTTGGCCGGAGAAAAGCCTGCCGCAACGATGGCGATCTTCATGGCCTGTTCCTGGAACAGGGGAACGCCACAGGTTTTCTGAAGGACGGCACGCAAGGCCTCCGACGGATAGTCGACGGGTTCCTGTTCGTTACGCCGGCGCAGATACGGGTGGACCATGTCGCCCTGGATAGGGCCTGGACGCACGATAGCGATCTCGATGACGAGGTCGTAGAAATTGGCCGGCCTCAGGCGCGGCAGCATGGACATCTGCGCCCGGCTCTCGATCTGGAAGACGCCGATCGTATCGGCTCGCTGGATCATCGCATAGGTCGGCCCGTCGTCGCGCGGCAGCGAGGCCAGCGTTTCGCTGCGCCCGTAATGGATATGCAGGAGGTCGAAGCTCTTGCGCAGGCAGGTGAGCATGCCGAGCGCGAGCACATCCACCTTGAGAATGCCGAGCGCATCGAGATCGTCCTTGTCCCATTCCACCATGGTGCGGTCCTTCATGGCCGCATTGGCGATGGGAACAATCTCGCTGAGCGGCGAATTGGTGAGCACGAACCCGCCCACATGCTGTGACAGATGGCGCGGAAAACCGATCAGTTGGCCGATGAGCAGGAGGGTCTGGCGCAGGCGCGGATCGCTTGGGTCGAGACCCGCTTCGCGCAGCTGGGCGCCGGCCGGTGTTTTTTCCGAATGCCCCCAGACGAGGCCGGTCATGGCCGAGACCACATCGGGCGAAAGCCCCATGGCCTTGCCGGCCTCACGCACGGCGCTGCGCGTGCGGTAGGAGATGACGGTTGCGGTAAGGCTTGCGCGGTGACGCCCGTATTTATCGTAAATATGCTGCATCACCTCTTCGCGTCGTTGATGCTCGAAATCGACGTCGATATCCGGCGGTTCCCCGCGCTCGGCCGAGATGAAACGCTCGAAAAGCAGGTCGATCTCATTGGGATTGACGGATGTGACCCCCAAGCAGAAGCAGACGACGGAATTGGCCGCCGAGCCGCGCCCCTGGCACAGAATGGGCGGCTCGCGCGTGCGGGCGAACTGGACAATGTCGTTCACCGTGAGGAAATAGGCCGCATAATCGAGCTTGCCGATGAGTTCCAGCTCGTGGGCGATCATGCCTCTGATCTTGTCGGGAATGGCGCCGTCGAAGCGGGTCTGCGCGCCGAGCCATGTCAGGCGTTCGAGCTCTTCCTGTGGCGTAGCGCTCTGACCGCAGGATTCTTCGGGATAGTCGTAGGAGAGGTTACCGAGCGAAAAATCGCAATCGCGCATGATGTCGAGGGAGCGGGCGAGGGCATCTTCGTATCCGGTAAGAAGGCGCGCCATCTCCGCCGGGGGCTTGAGGTGCCGCTCGGCATTGCGCTCCAGGCGAAAGCCTGCCTCATCGATGGTGCAATGCTCGCGAATACAGGTCAGGAGGTCCTGCAGGGGCCGGCGCGCCGGCGTGTGATAGAGCACGTCGTTCGTTGCCACGAGAGGTGTTCCGCATGCTGTGGAAAGCCCATCGAGGCGTTGTTGCCGCGCTTTGTCATTGGCCCTGCGATAAGGGGTAAGGGCGAGATATGTCGCGCCCGGAAAAAGACCGGCCAGCCGGCGCAATCCTGTTTCGAAATCCACGCCGAAATCATAAGGCGGCATGGCAATAAGGCGCTGCCCCTTCCCAAGCAGGGAAAGATCGTCGAAGCCAATATGGCATTCGCCCTTGCCTGCTTTTCGGTTGCCGACAGTGAGGAGCCGCGTGAGACGCCCATAGGCGGCCCGGTCGGTCGGGAAGCAGAGCGCCTCGAATCCGCAGGCAAGCACAAGCCGCACGCCGACGATCAGGCGGATCTTCTGTTCCCTCGCTTCCACATGCGCACGGACTGCGCCCGCCAGGGAATTGCGATCGGCGATGCCGATCGCCGCAAGACCGAGCTGGGCGGCCATGGAAACGAGTTCACGCGGGTGCGAGCCGCCACGCAGGAAGCTGAAATTGCTGGTGACGCCGAGTTCGGCGAAGTGGGGGGTATCCAGAGCTTCGCTCATGCGAAGACACCATGAATGAACCAGCGCGGCATGTCCCCGCCGCGCTCATAGAGCCCGTCGCGAAACAGCCAGAAGCGCCGGCCGGCCTCATCCTCGATGCGATAATAGTCACGCGTCTTGCGGCTGGCGCCGAGGGGCGCGCGCCACCATTCGGGCGCGATGCGTTCGGGGCCTTCAGCGCGCATGACCCGATGCGACACGCGTCGCCATTCGAAACGGGTGGGCGGGCCATCCGGCACCCCCGCAAGGGTGCTGACCTGCTCGGGCACGGCGAAGAGAAAAAGCGGGCGGGCGAAGGCCGCACCGTCCTGCACCATGCACGTATGGGCTCGCCAGTCATGACTGCGGGCGGGTTTCAGGACACAGGCATTGCGGCTTGCCCGCTCAGGCAGGAAGCTTTGCTGAGGCAGGGGACGTGTGACATTGCCAGCGCCGAACCGGTTGACGAGGCGGTCGAGCAATGGCGCGATGTCGCTTTCGGTTTGCTCGTCCGTATCGAGATCGCCCTGACGGGCTGCGAGATTTTCCACGGACGGAGCCGTGAGATCAGCCGCCTCGAAGCCGAAGCCCGCGCGATCCTCGATCTGATCGAGCCGCTCGCCGAGAAGGCGGGCAATATGCCGGGCATCGCGGGTGGGCGTGCTGGTGGCAAGGGCAAGGGTCTCGAACCAGCCATCGACGCGAAACAATCGCAGGTCCAGCCGTCGCGCGCCCTTGCCGGCGGTTTCAAGCCGCACGGCGATATCCTCCGCAAGGCGTCCGATGGCGATCTCGATGGCTTCCAGCGTGACGATGGGCTCCGCAAACCGGCATTGGACGCGATGAAGCGTGGGTGGATTTAACGGGCGGAAACTCTCTTCTTCATGACCCAGCGCCTCATCGAGCCGTCGCAGGGCCAGAGCGCCGAAACGCGCGGCAAGCGGCGCGCGAGGCTTGCCGATGAGATCGCCGATCCGCTTGAGGCCAAGTTTTTCCATGGCCGAAAGTGTTGTTTCCTCAAGGCGCAATGCCGCGATGGGCAGCGGCGCCAGCGTGGCGGCAAGATCCATGCGTGAAACGATCTGATGCGGCGCGGGCCCGTGGCGCGCCAGCCCCCATGCCGCGCCGACCGTGGGGGCGATGACAAGCCGGGCCCCGAGACCGAAATGCCTCAATCTTCGTGCAAGCAATTCGGCAAGCCCCTCTTCTCCGCCGAAAAGATGGGCGCAGCCCGTAATGTCGAGGCTGACGCCGTCCGGCGCGTCGGGGCGCGTGTAGGGAGAGAGGCATTGGCACCAGAGCGCCAGACGCGCGAGTGCGCGCTCATCGCCTCGCGGATCGGCATGGGCGACCTGAAGGGCAGGGTGGATGGCGCGCGCATCGGCCAATGCCATGCCTTGGGTGAGGCCGAGACGCTCTGCCTCGGGGCTGAGGGCGGTCAGGCGCTGGCCGCTGTCGCTCGCCGTAACGAGCGCAAAGGGCATGGAACTGGCATCACGAAGCTCGGGCCCATCGGGAGGCAGGCGTAGCGGTTTTCCATACCGGCGTTCGATCGGCCACCGGGGCAGGAAGACGGAAAGAAAGCGTTTCATGGTCCCATTCCACATCCCAGTGTCCGGGCAAACCCTTCCGGGACTTCAGAAGATTGAGCCGCCAGCGTGGCGCGGCGGCCTCGGCTGCTGGATCGCCGGGCAGGGCGGCAACCGACCAGCGGGTTTCAGCGGCTGTGCTTTCGCCCGTTTCCTGCCTGCCACGCAGGATGAAGGCCGTCACGCCAAGCCGTGCAGCGCGCATGGAAAGGCGCCGGCTCGCGGCAAAGTCATACCCGCGCGCGGTTTCCGGCAATATGCCGAAAACGGCCGCAAGCCGTGCATGGCCGAGCCCTTCCTCGAGAGCCCAGAGAATATCGACGGGCTTGGAAGCGCGCAGCAGGACAAGCCGGGCGGGATCAAAGCCGAGGGCGGCAAGGCCCAGCGGATAAAGCGCGCCCTGTTCGGCTTCTCCATGGCCTGGGGTCACCCAGAGGACGATTCCCGGCCGCTGCTGTGCGAGGCGCGCAAGCAGGCATGCACCGAAACCGGCCGCCGCCGCGAAATCGCCGGCACTGTCAGGCTGCACTTCATGCACCGCGCCTGTTTGCAACCCATGGGCGGGGAGGGCGTCGTCGAGCGTCGCCGCCCCCGTCGGAACGCTGGGCCGGCGCAAGGGCGTCAGCCTCTCCTGGGTGGCGATGCGCCGACGCAGTGTCTCTATGTCGAAAGCCTGTTTCATGGCGGCGCTGTCCCATCAATCCCGGCCGGGCAGCACCCGCACCCAGGCAGGCGGGCGTGTTTTTTGCGGCCATGCGCAAAGGCGTGCCGGCATGGGGCGGCATTTCAGAGCCAGCGGCCTGGAGGCCATGGTGAGCGATATATCCAGCATGTCCCATCATAGGAACAAAAAGAGAACAAATCAATCGTCGTGTTGGATAATGAGGGCTATGGCTTTGGAAAAAGCGGGATCGGCTTCGGAGCGATGCTCCATCTTCCTGTCTTGCGAATTGAAGCGGCAGCAGGGCGTTCCGGCATGCCGGAAATGCCCGATCGCGGACTGCCGGGAAATGGGTGAAAACGAAAGAGCCGCCAGGCGATCCGCGCCGGTTAACGGCTTGCGTGATCGGTCTGACGGCTCTGCTCCAGCGTTCTTTTGACGCCTTCCTGGAGAGTCCCCTCCGGACTCGCCCATAGAAAGCATTAAGCGTGCCAGTTTTTGTCTGGATGTATTTTTTATTTTATTTTCAATATCTTGGTGGAATTTTTCATTAAATTCGCACTGATTGCGCCAAGCCCGATATGAATAGCCTACGAGCAGGGAGCATAAATTTTAGGCAATCTGGAATGTGCTTATCGGAAGGGCAATCGTCTTGGCAGGAAACGGGTCGCATTTGCGGATCGGTTGGTGAAAATCGGACGCCAACAAGGAAACCTGCGATGCTCGAACTGACGACCGCTCTTATCGTGTTCCTGTTTCCGCTGGCGTATAGTCCGGGACCTGGAAATATGTTTTTCGCAGCCAATGGCGCGCGTTTTGGCCTGAGGGCGACCTTTCCGGCCAATGCTGGCTATCACCTGGCGACCTGGTGGGTCACGGCGGCGATCGGGCTGGGTTTCGCGACGGTTCTGAAGGTGCAGCCCGGCCTTTTCATGGTCATAAGATGGGCAGGCGCGGCTTATGTTCTCTATCTTGCCTACCGGTTGTACCGGGCAGGTGCCGCGGGAGATGGAGAAGAGGCGCGGCCGGCCGGCTTCATGGATGGGATCATCCTGCTTCTGCTCAACCCGAAGGCCTATGTGATCATTGCGCTAATGTTCTCGCAGTTCCTGGCTGGACGCGAGACGGGCCACCTGGCGGCTGTGCTCGTGATCGCTACCGTTTTCACGCTCAACAATTTCGTCGCCTTCATTGTGTGGACGCTTGCCGGAGACAGGATCGCCTTGCGCTTCCGCGATCCCGGGCACGCGCGCCGCCTGAACGCAATCTTCGCCTTCACGCTGGCGGCGGTCGCGATCTGGATGTTGTTCTGAAGGGAAGGCTTGGCGCGGTCGTATATTTGCCGACATCGCTATGGGTCAGTTGCCGCGCCGCTCTTCCAGAAGCTCGATCTGGATTTCCTGAATTTCAGCCAGCCGCTCCCATTGGCGCGCCAGCTGGTGATCGATTTTCTCATGCAGCTGGCGGATTTCCAGTTCGGCCTTGAGGTTGATCTTGTAGTCATTCTCGCTGCGGATGCGGTCTTTTGCGTCCTGCCGGTTCTGGCTCATCATGATGATGGGAGCCTGGATGGCGGCGAGGCAGGAAAGGGCGAGGTTGAGCAGGATGAAGGGATAGGGATCAAATGGCTTGAAGAGCAATGCGGACACATTCAGGCTCATCCAGACGACGATGACGAGGCCGAAGATGATGATGAAGATCCAGGAGCCGCCGAATGTGGCGACACGATCCGCCAATCGTTCTCCCAAGGTGGAATTTTCGGCGATGGCCTCGCTCTCGGGGCGCGTTATGAGTTCGCCCTTTTCCATGCTGTCGAGCACTTCCCGCTCGAGGCGACCGAGTTCGCCCCTCTCGTCTACCAGAAGGTGTTCCACATAGGCGCGGCGGAATTTGCCCATATCGGCTTTGCAGATGAACTTGCCGTCTTCCCAGCCGGGATGCTCGCTCTGGATGAGGGCGCTGATGCCGGGACGCACCGAGGCGTAGGACAAAAGTTGCCGGACGGGAAATTCCCTCCCACAGACATGGCATTTGTGCAGGTTTCGGGCGGTCATGCGCATCCGGCAGGAAGAGTGGACATCAACGCCTCATTCTAGCGCGGCTCGCCCGATAGCGCCATGAATCTTGGACGTACAAGGCCACAGGAACGGAGAGGCGGCGAAATTCCAGCGATAGGAAATGCGGGAAAACTGGTCGGAGTGGCAGGATTCGAACCTGCGACCCCCTCGTCCCGAACGCTCGGGTTGACCAGCAAACCCGCAGATTTCCGGGCTTTCCTATCCCGCCTTTATCACGATGTTCCCGTTTGTTCCGGGCGTTTCTGTGGGGTAACTGTGGGGTGAACCGACGCTGTTCGCGCTCTGTTTCTCGCTCATCATCACGACGTTTCCGCGTGCCCGCTTCGAGGTGATCTTCTCGGCTGCATCGGCCTGGAAATCCGGGTGATGATGGCCGTAGGTGTTCATCAGAACCTCGGGCGTCATGCCCAGGAAACCGGAGGCTTCCCATGGGTCTACGCCGGCCTGCATCAACCAGGTCGCGGCCGTGTGGCGAAGAATGTGCGGGGTGATGTCGGTCACAAAGCGACGACCTTCACCTTCGCCCTCGAACCAGCCGAGGCCCGCCGCCTCGCAGGCGGATCGGAAAGCCTTCTTGATGGACGTCACAGGCCTGCCGTTCCACTCGACGACATAGTCATGGGCGATCTTGCGACCGATGTTTCGGCTCTTGCCGCGACCCTTCGTCTTGATCTCCAGATCGGTTTCGGTCCAGCGGCGAATATGCGCGACGAGGCGGGACGGAAGCCGAACCGGCGGCTGGCGCTTCTTGGTCTCTCGCGCGCCAGGAGCCCGGCGGAAGAACACGCCTCGATCCAGATCGACGAATCCCCTGTCCGGTGTGGGGCGAACCGCCGCGCCGCAGATCGCGCCCGAGCGCGTTCCCGTGTAGAGGCCGACCAGGATGAAGCGGGCGACATGGCGGCCCGTGCGCCGATCGCTCTCGACGCCCTTCCAGGTCTGCCTCATGCGCCATGCGGCCCAAAGCAGCCTCGCTGCCTCGTCGCGGGTCAGCCAGCGCTCCCGCGCTCTCGGCTTCTCGGGCAGCACGATCGCCGGAACGGACGTGACATAGCCCTCGGCGCGATAATGATTGATGGCGGCGCGCAGGTCCTCGAGTTGCCGGCGGGCGGCATTGGGCGTCGCTTTCGTCGCGGCGTAGGCGCGGCACATGGCGCCATTGATCTCGCCAAGGCTCTTCTCGCCGAAAAAGTCCAGGATCTGTTCAAGCCGTGCTGCTGTCTCGGACGGCCTTGCGTGATGCGAAGCAACGTCCTTGACATAGACGTTGACGACATCGGCGATGCTTATTTCATCGGGATCACGGCCGCGTTCTCTTGCCGGCTGGTATTTTTCGGCGATGTAGTCTGCGAGGGCCTTCTCGATTTCAGGTCCTGGACGGCCCTTTTCGCCGCTGCCAGCGGAGATGAATGTTGATCCATCACGGATGAACCATCCCGCGCGGTTGCGGAGCGATCCATCCTTCTTCCTGCTTTCGTCCCGCCAGACGAGGCGAGCTCCTTTCGACGTCCGCGGCATAGTTCCCTCATGTGCGCTATCGCCGCCAATGTGACGTATTCCTTGCCTGCGATCAATTCGGTTTCAAGGCGGCCGGCGTCGCGTTCCTTGCGAAGCCCCGGGGCGCCCATGGTTCCGTCCGGGAAGGCGATCTTGGCGGCGATGCGCAGCCTGAGCGGCGTGTTCTCATCGAAGTGATCGGGGATCTTCACGCTCCGCCCTCCCGACGTTTGGCGCGTTCCAATTCCGCCCTGGTTCGCGAGCCGCCGTTTGTCGGCATCGGTGGCGCTATCTTGTCTCTCCGTTTGTCTGCATAACGCTCGCGTTCATTGCTGATGCGCTCGCCGCGCTGGTGCAGCATCATGGCCAGGTTGCCAACGTCGAGCGGATCGCCCTTCTCGACATGTTCGACAAGCAATCGAGACAGGAAAGCGCCTGTACATTGTTCCGGATCTTCCCAGCCGCCGCGACCTTCGGCGCGCTTCTTGGCGAGCTTTGCTTTCATGGCAACTGCAAAGCGATCAACAGCCAGATCGTCGGGATGAACAGATTCGCGACCTAAATCTGCCATCCCACTTGGCGCGATCTGGTCAAGGGCCTTCAGCTTCCTCAGATCATCGCTCATATCAGCGTCCTCCGACCGCTCTCGCTCGTCTGCTGGCATCCCGGGCAGATGTGCAGGTAGCCCTGCCGATCCGGCTTCCTGCCGGCGATGCGCGGTGCCTGGCCGAACAGGTCGGACGTGTCGTTGCCCTTGTCGGCGTCGACCTTGGCCTTGACGATGCGCCAGCCGGCCGTGCGGGCATCGGAGATCATTACGTCGAAATCTTCGGCTTCGTAAGTGTTCGGATAGCTGGCCGGGCAGTGGTCGCAACAGACCTGCAGGCGGCTTTTGTGGCGCGCGATGCTCATCCTTGCGGCTCACCCTCAAGGGCGTAAAGCAGTTCGGCCGTCGTCGTTGTGATTTCGTTGGCGAGAAGGTTCATCAGTTCCGGTTCGCAAGGTTCCGGAATGTGAACGACAGTGTGTTTTCCTGCACCGGCGCACCAGCCGAGTTCCAGGTGAGCCGAACGACCACAGGGCATCAGCAGTACGCATGTGTCTGCCCATTGCATCGCACGGAAATCGCTCTGGAAGCCAAGTGCGGCGACCGGGCTATTCAGTAGGCACTCACGATAGCCTTGCGGTGTCCAGTCCTGCCATCCGTCGTCAATCTGCGACCAGGCAAATCCTTTCTTCAAGCCGAAGAACGGGTTTCGGAAATCGTAGACATGATGGCCTTCGGCGCGGAGCATCTCGACCATTTCGGGTTGATAGGAATTGCGCCAGGAAGAGGCGAGATAGATTCGTTTCGTCATTGGATCGGCTCCAGGGGCGGCAGCTCGAAGATGTCGCGCGCATTGTCGACGGCATCGGGGATGAGCGCCAGCAGCGCAGCGCGCACTTCGGTATGACCTTCCGGCCTGATGTGCGACATCGCGATGCCGGCGACGCCGGTCAGGAGACCGATCAACAGTGCTTCGAACTGGCCATTAGGATCGGCAGCCATGCGTACATACTGGGGGGCGCTCATGACTTCGCTGCCGTAATAAGCGATTTGCACCCGCGCGAGATCCGCCAAGGCGTCATACGGGTTCTGTGGATCAAAGGGGCGACGGTCAGCCATCGGAACGCTCCTCATATGATTTGCGAGTGCGTTGGCGAAATCGGTCCTTCACGTGCTCGGGGTGGTTTTCCCAGCGATCCAGATCGCGGCCAAGCTTGTCGCCGGTCGAGCGGTTTCCCTTCGCGTCGCACTCGGCGATCCACCGGAGGTTTTCCAGCTCGTCCTGGTAGAACAGGATGATGGCTTGGGCTTCGATGATGGCATTGTTGATATGGATGCGATCAGCCATCAGCCGGCCCTCCGAATTGCGTTGCCGCTGGAAATCATGATGAAGCCGTCGGGAAACTCGACGCGAATGGAATTCATCCGTCCGCGCGCCGTGACGCGGCAAGGCTGGCCTTTGCGGCCCTGGCGGTCCCAGCGGTAGATGTAGGGAAAAGTATTGTCCGCCATCACATTCCCCAATCGTCTTCTTTGTTGAGAAAGTCGTCGCCGGGGCGCTCGCGGATGGCGAGGGAGGCGGCCCAGGCGGTGACGAGGATCAGGCCGAGCGATATGCCGGCAAAGGCGGCGAGGGCGGTCCACATGGGTGCCTCCCGCCGCTCACGCTGCTGCGCCGATGGCGGTGACGACAAAGCCGATGGCGAAGGCCGTCAGCATCATCGCCACGTCATTGACACGGGGCCGGGAGAGAAAGGCCAGCATCGGCTCAGGCCGCCCGGCTCTGCTCGCGGGCGTTCGCCAGGTCGCGCGCCTCGATGCCGTAACGGTCGATCTCGGCGGCGGAAAACCCCATCAGGGATAAGGCGTCCTTGTCCACCGTGCGGCCACCGCCGGCGATGTGCAGCATGGCATCGGCCATGCGCGAAACCGGATCGGGTTCGATAAGGGCAGGCGTTGCGGGCTTTCCGCCCACGGTGCTTTGAAACGTGATCATGAATTTGCTCCGTTCGGTTGGCCCTCTCAGGCGGGCCGCACCGGGCGGAGACGTCTTGCCCGATGCGGCCCCTGCGGGAGGGGAACGGAAGGGATAATATGCGCAAACGGATATTATTCAATCAAGAAAATGCGCAAAGGGATAAAATTTCTTAAGCTAACGGATAATCGCGCATACAACTGAGTGTGGCCCACGCTGTTGTGGGGCGCAGAATCTCAAGGAAACTTGATGTACGACCGGACGGAATTATCGCCCGTTGGACGGTGGCGGCAGGGCCGGAACTGAACAACTAACCATTCGCTTGGGGGCGAATTCCTCGCCGCAAATCGACAGCGCGTCGGAAGGCTTATCGCAATGCGCGAGCCGTGCCGGAAGGATTCCGTATTCTCATGACGGCAACAACGATCCTGAGCACTCCTGGATCTTGGGTGAGAATTTCCCAGGATGAGGGATCATGAGCGTGGCTTCCGTGGTTTGGGAATCGACTTGCTGGAAGCGGATCGTGCCTGCTGTATATTGCGCATTGCCCATGATGACCTCTGTCATCTGCTGCGAATCCATGTGCTCAACCCGCCAGAAGCCCTCGTTGCGGATTTTCAGATAGAAACAGTCGGCAACGGCCTTGTAGTCACCGGACACGCGAACGGAGCCGGACGGTTCTGAAGAATGAAGTTGGCACCCGGCCAATAACACCACCAGCGATATTGCTACAATCTTCTCGCACATCAATTCGCCCTACGTCCTGAGTTTCAACTGCCCCTGAATGCCTCCTTGACGCTCCACCTTCCGCGCCGCAGATGGTGGCAGGATCGCAAAAATCTCTCCAATCCATTCGAGGTGCACGTCGTACATTTCCTCGGCGTTCCAAGAGATCAGGTTCACGCCGCCGTTACTGCCCCGCGTGATCGTCTTGATGAACCGACGCCCGTCAGATGTGCGAACGGCAGCCTGCAAGCCATAGAACGCCTCGATGGGACGCTGCTGCTCGCGGTAAACGATGATGATCGTGCCTTCTCGCATATATGGGAGCATCGATGTGCCTACCACGGTAAATGCGACCAGATCATCAGGGACGTGGAACGGTACATAGACCTGATCGATGCCATCCGGTGGCACCTGGTCAAAATCCGGTTCCACCTCTGCGCCAGCGCCGACGTTACCCATGACCGGTATATGCATCCCATCGGCTGTCGATTTCGGAGCGTCAACTAAGCTGTCAAAGGCAGCGTTGATCGCGTCTCTGCGGTGTCCTTCTGGCTCGGATCCGTTCAGCCATCTGTTCACCGTGGATTGCGACACGTCGAAATGCTCGGCCACCTTTTGCTGTTTCCAGCCAGTGGCTTTCATGATTGCCCGTATCTTCTGCTCCATGCTCATGCCGAGACGTTAGGCAACGGTGCGGATAAAGAAAAATCCGCTTGCGCATAAAAATACCTTGAAGATTATCCGTTTGCGCATAGTATGCGCCTCTATGAACGCCATCCGACATATTCGCAAAGAGATATTTGCTGCGACCCAAGTGGAGTTTGCCATGCTGATTGGTGTGACGCAGGCCAGCGTTTCTCGTTGGGAGAGGGGTGTCTCCCCTTCGCTTGATGACATGCGAAAGATCAGGGTGGCGGCTTCCGATAGGGGTATCGAATGGGATGACGGCTGGTTTTTCCTATCGTTGGAAAAGTCTCCATCGGAGGCTGCCGAATGACCGCGCTTCCCAAAACAAACACCTCCCAAGCCCGCGTCGTGGTTGCGACCCGCGAAGCGGCAACTGCCGTGCCTGCCGGTTTCGGGTCTTGCGTTCCGGCGGGCACGGCTTCTTACCAACGGAGTTTCCCATGCAGCGATCATCGGTCACCGCCCATCTGCGGCACCACTCGACATTCGTTTTCAACCGGGAGCGGACACTCGTGTCTCCAGGCGCCGCATGGCGCTTCCAGCAGCGCCGCAAGGATGCGGTGCGGCGGCGTGAACGCGAAGCGGAACGCCGCATGGCGTGGTCCAACAACCCTGATAATCCGACGCTTAGCGCGCGGCAGCGTGCCGAACTGGCATCCGTCAATAGCCGCGTTGCCGATCAACCTGATCGATAGGATCGATAGGATATGGTTGGATCGTGCGCAGTCTCGAGCCTTCGATAAGATCATCAATCCACATCGATATCGCGTCTTCGAGGGGGGCGGCCAGATTATGAGCCGCTGCAGCGTAGTCGCGCCAATTGTCGTTTTGCGTTTCGCGGACCTGATGATCGAGATCGCAAAGGTGCCCTCTAATACCGGCCGCCACGTTGTGCATGGCGCGTTCGGGGAGGTTGATAATGATGCTGGCGACGATTTCGCGAAGCGCGGCAACCTCCCCAGCAAGTTGGACGATCGTCCTTTCGTAGTCGGGTTTTTCATCCGGCATATTGGCGAATCCTTCTTCGTGTCTCGACAGCACGAATGGAGCATTGGGCCGGTTTCAGCGCAAGCGGAGCCGGCCCAATGAGTCCCCTCCATCTCCAAGCATCCTCCCTCAGCGTTCTCCAGCCCGAGAACGCGGCTTCTTTCGCTTCCATCCGTCTTTCGCCGGCCATGGCGATCCTGCTTCGCGCGCTTGCCGCCCATGATGGGCATTCGAGCATCGAGCGGTTGATTGCCGACATGGCCGAGGAACGCGCCCAGGAATGTGGCGTGCGGCGGCTTTTTCGATCTGTCCTCGCGGCCGAGCGCGAGGCGAGGCCTCGCTGGCCTGCGGACGGCACGCCTGAAAAGTCGGGCGGTCTGCGGTCGCAGCCTTGCGGGGCGCAAACCCACCACCGTGAGAGCAGCGTGAAGGGGCCGGAGGGCGCGCCGAGGGGCGCTCTCCGGTCGCCGCCCTGACGGCATGATTTCGCGGGTGTCCGGTCTCTTTTCCATGCCCGCAGACTGACAGCACAAACCCTTTCCCGCCACGGGAAACGACGCCGGGTTTTCCCGGCGCGGGAATTCTTTTGCCCGGAGGAAACCATGGTTCCCAATGCCCAGGTCCGCCACTACCGCATGAAGGCCGCGCAGCGCGACATGATCGCCGCTGCCGGCGGCATCGAGCGCGCATCCGAAATCTGCGGCTATTCCAAATCCACGGTCGGACGCTGGAACCAGGCCGACGGCAAGGAGCTGATGCCGCTCGACGCGCTCTGGATGCTGGAAGCCGAAACCTCCATGCCGGTGATGACGGGCGCTCTGGCCGAATTGTCAGGCCGGAGGCTCTCCGATCCGCGCGAAGTGGCCGATGCCGAGGCGGATATCATGCGCGGCTATGCCGAGCTTTGCCGCAAGGCTGGCGACATGATGGCCACCATGGCCGCGGCTCTCGCTGACGGGAAGATCACGCCAGCGGAGGCGCAGGCCTATGACCGGCGTCTCGGAGAACTTTCCGACATCATCGCCGCCTGCCGCAAGCACGCTGCCGGTGTGCGCCAGGCGGGTGGGTTTTCCGTGGTGGACGGGGGTGCGGCATGAGGCGCTCCATCGAAGAGATGATCGCCTGCCGCAAGACGCCGCGCGCGCCGGATGGGAAGAGGCGGGGCGTTCGGATGGCCGACCTTGCCGAGCGGGCCTGCCGCTTTCCCATTCGGGAGGTGGCTGGCGGCATCCATTTCTGCGCGGCGCCGGTGGAGCCGGGGCGCTGGACAGCCGGTGGGCAGCATAGCCGATACTGCGCCTTTCACCGCGAATTCCTTCTCCAGTGCGAAAGCGTGGTGGAGGAAGACGCATGAGCGCGGCCCGTGCCTTCCGGGCGGCGCTGATCGTCGTCTGCTTCTATGCGCTGCTGCTCCTGTGGCTCTCCGCCATCACGCCGGGGGCCACCTGATGCGCAGCGATCAGCCCAGCCCGAACTTGCGCATGCCCGGATGGGGCCTTGCCGAGCGCTTTCCCGATGAAGTGGCTGCGATGGATGTCGAACACAGCAACCCGTTTCACGACGCGGCGCTCAAGCGGGCGCGCGCGGAAAACCGGAAAGGAAACTGCCATGAAACTTGAGACGACAGCCGGCGCGCTCAAGGGCGCGCTTTCCCTCATGTCGAAGGTGGTGGAGCGGCGCGCGACCATTCCTCTGCTGCAAAGCGTGCGCTTCGACGGCGCAACCCTATCGGGCACCGATCTCGACAATTATCTGAGCATCCAGCTTGCCTGTACGCGTGCAGAGGGCCGCGCAGCCATCTTGCTAAGGCCGCTTGCGGCGCTGGTTCGGCACATCGGGCGCGACGAAACGATTTCTCTCCAGGCTGGAGACCAGGGCGCAACCCTGACATTCAGCGGCGGGCGCTATGACCTGCCGACGGTGGAATGGGACACGCTCGAGCTTGGTGGCGATTATGACACCGTTCTGCCTGTCGACAGTGACGTGTTTCGTGAAGGGCTGCGTTTTTGCAAAGCGTTCATGAGCACCGAGGATACCCGATACTATCTGAATGGGGTCTGCCTCGACGGTGACGATATCGTGGCGACGGACGGTCACCGGATGGGCGTATATCGCGCGGATAGCAAGGCTTCCGACCTCGGAAGGCCGATCATTCCGAGTAAGACGGTCGGGCTGCTCGCTGCCTTTTGCGCGCCGAAAGCTGTGTGGATCGACAAAGACCGCAAGGCTATGCGGTTTGAACTGCCGGGCATGACGCTGCATGCCAAGCTTATTGACGGCACTTTCCCGGACTGGCGGCGCGTCGTTCCCGATGTTTCGAACGGGATCGAGATCCGCGCCGAGCGCATCAAGCTCACGACGACAATCGCGCGGATGTGCGATGTGCTTGACTTCGGCTTCCGTGGGGGCGGTGTTGCTCTCGCCTATGATCATGAGGGCATCGTAATCTGCGGACGTACCTGGGTTGGTAAATCCGTCGTCGCGCGCGAATATCTGCCGGAGGCGATTGCTACCGGCACCGCCGAGCCCGGATCCATCGAGTTCAATCCCAACTACCTCCGTGAGGTGTTGCAGCAATTCCATCGCGACGACATCGTTCGGATGGGGATAGACGGCACTTACAGCCCGATGATCATGCGGGGGAGTGGACCATCCTACGCGGTTTTGATGCCGATGCGGGAGGGTTCCCGTGATCTGGCGCTCTCCACGCTGAAGGAATGGCCTCGCGCGAAGGCGGCAGCGTGATGGACGCCTACGATCCCTATGAGCCGCGCGGCCCTGCACGTGAGCGCCCAGGCAAGAAAATGGCGGCGGAGGCCGATGAGGCAGAAGGCCCGCAGACCATCGCAGCGGGACAGCTGCGCGCCTTCATCGAGCGGATAGAGCGGGTGCAGGAGGATATCGACGCGCTCTCCGATGACCGCAAGGAAATCTATGCCGAGTGCAAGGCCATGGGGTTCGACACCAAGGCCGTGCGCGCACTGGTGAAGCTGCGCAAGATGGATCAGGCGGCACGTCATGAGGCCGAGGCCGTGCTCGGTCTCTACAAGGCCGCGCTGGGGATGGACTGATGAAATATCAGCTCCTGCCAGCCCTGACCGCCGAAGAATATGCCGCGCTGGAAGCGTCCATCGTGGAGCACGGCGTGCTTGTGCCTGTCGAGTATGACGAGAACGGCGAAATCCTGGACGGGCACCATCGCGTCACCATCTGCGAGAGCCTTGGCCTGGTGGATTGGCCGCGCTTCGTGCGCAAGGGCCTGACGGAAGCTGAAAAGCGCAAGCTTGCGCGGGAGCTGAACGTTTCGCGCCGGCACCTTTCCAGCGCGCAGAAGAAGGCGGTGATCGAGGATCAATTGCGGGATACGCCGTCGATCTCCTCACGCGCCATCGCGGCCATGGTGGGCGTCGACCACAAGACGGTGAGCGCCGTTCGCAAGCGCCTGGTGAAGGGTGGGGAAATTCCCCACCATGATGAGGTCGAGGGCCGGGACGGCGTGAAGCAGCCGGCGCGCAAGACCATCAAAACCGCATTCATGCCTGAAACAGAGAACCGCCGCGAGCTGATGAAGGTCGCGAAAGATTTGCGGGCGGAAAACCAGAAGGCGCGGCACGCCGTGCGGCTGGCGCATATGGATATGGTGGCCGAGAAGGGGCGGGCGTCCGCGCCTGAAGCGGTCGAGCGGGCCTATCCCGTCTACTATGCGGATCCGCCTTGGCGGTATGGCGTGCGCTCGGAAGTGACCGGGCGCGAGAAGAGCGCCGAGAACCATTATCCCACCATGCCCACGGATGAGATCGTCGCCCTGATGGCGCGGATTATCGGGGGCGACTGGCCTGCCGTGCTCTTCCTTTGGGCGACAAACCCCATGTTGCCGGATGCCTTGCGCGTGATGGAAGGCTGCGGCTTCACCTATGTGCACCACTGGATTTGGGACAAGGAAGTCGCCGGAACCGGATATTGGGGCCGCGACCGGCACGAACTGCTTTTGATCGGCCGGCGCGGCGATGTTGCAGCACCGCTGCCCGGATCGCAGCCAGAGACGGTGCACCGCGAGCGCAAGGGGCGACACAGCGCCAAGCCGGAATTCTATGCCGAGACAATTGAGCGGCTTTATCCGGCCATGGCCAGGCTGGAGCTTTTCTGCCGTTCACCCCGGCCCGGATGGGACGCATGGGGATATGAGTCGGGGGAGGCGGCGGGATGATCCGGTGGAAGAAATCTTCCTATCGCCATGGTCGTCACATCGCCTTCTCCGGTTGCGTGGAAGTCGGTGCGGTCTTCCCGCCGATCGGTGCCGAGAAGTGGCGTTGGCGCATGTTTGTCGGAGACAATCTCTCCGGCCCGTCTGGCACGGCGAAAGACGAGCACGCGGCAAAGGCCGCACTCGACTTGGCCTGGACGAATTTCCTTCTTCGAGCGCGCTTGAAGGAGATGCCGGAATGACGTTTCCTCGCCCCGACTTCTCCCCCGTCATGCTGTCGCTGTTCCTGCGGGCGCGCGCCCAGTTCTGCGTTTCCGATAGCGGGGAACCGTGGCGGCGCACCGAGATCGTGCGGGCCTTCCGTGCCGACATGCGCAAGCGGGCAGGGGTGACGAATGTCGAATTTCATATGGCCTGGATGGGGCAGCTTGCCTCACCGGAGCCGCGCGCCGCACTTTGGGCGGTGCTGGGGCATCCGCCTGCCGCCCATGGCGTGACGCTCGTCCATGGCGGGCAACACCGCTGCGGCAAGGGGGAGGGGCCGTCATGCTGACCTCCAATGCGGCACGGGCCTCGTTCGATTGGCGGCGCTTTGCGCGCGATTGCCGGTCTGCCCTGCGCGCCGACGACAGGGGATATCGGACGCTTGCCCGTGAAATCGGGGTCACGATCTCCGATCTCTCACGCGCGGCAGGTGGCTCGAATGTGTCTGTTGAGAAGGTGATCGCGCTTTGCGATTTCCTCGGCAGGGATGTGCGTGACTATTACCTGCCGCCCCTTTCGCAAATGGAAAATCCAGAAAAATCAAACTGTTTCACCGGGTGCAACGTGAAACAGCGACCACACCATGCCTCAAGCAATGGAGAGCAGCCATGACGGATTCCATGCTGCCGATCCTGCGACAGATGCACGATGCGGACGGTGACCGCGCGCTCGCGCGGCTTCTCTTAGCCGTGCCCGACGCGATCCTTCTGACGCATCAGGAAGTCGTTACGGCCATCTGCCGCAGGCGGCGTTTCGATGCGGGGGAGCGCTTCGTGCTGTTCCGGATCACGGCAATGCGCGCCACGCGCGATGGGCAGGGGCGAATTGCGCAAGGCCTTGCAGATGGGCTCACGCGGTTTTGCGATGCCATGGCTGCGTTTGCGGAAGGGGCCGGGGCATGAGCGCACCAATCGACCAGATCGACGGCATCAAGCGCCGGCTCTCCAGCGTGGTCGGCAAGGTTCTTCTCGAAGAGGTGGAGAAGCTTCGCGTGCCTGCTCCACGTGTGCAGGTGGCAAAGCCTGATGCCGAGATCATGCGGGCCTGCCGCAAGGTGGCTGCTGCTTCCGACGCGCTGCAACAGGCCAAATTCGCGGGGTTGCAGGAAGTGCGCGCGCGGCGTGCGCTGGAGCTTGCCGCGAAGTCGCTTGAGACAGTGATGCGCAAGCACGGGAGGATGGGTTGACCAGGCGGGAACGCATACGCCGCAAGATCATGGCGCGTGTCGAGGTGGTCGATACAGGCTATCTGACAGCATGCCATCTATGGACCGGACCAACGAGCGGCGAAGGCCGAGGCGGCGGCTATCCCCGGATGTCCCTCGATGGGCAGACCGTGGCCGTCCACAAGGTCTCATGGACGAACGAGCACGGCTTCATTCCCGGTCGAAAGCAGATAGACCACAAGTGCCGGCAACGGCTTTGCGTGCGCATCGACCATCTGGAAATGGTCACGCATCTGCAGAACCAGAAGCGGCGTGACATGGCTCGATCCATGGTCTGCGAGGCAGTCGATGCCGGTGACGGGGTGCGCCCATGAATGCCGCTCCGAACCCGCGCCAGATCGAGGCCGAGCAGCTGCGCCGCATTCGCGCCAGGCTTGCCGCCGTCGCGCCGGGCAATTGGCGGCGTGCTGCCGACGATATGGGCGAGATGATCGTCGGCGAGGATGAGCATGGCGCGTTGATCACGCTCATGCGCTGCGATGCGGCGACCTTCGAGGAAGTCGAGTTCATGGCGGCATCGCCTGCCATGGTGGGCTTTCTTCTCGCCCTTCTCGATCGCGCGATAGAGGCATTGCGCAAGACGCCGCCAAACGCGGAAACCGGCCAGGGCAGCCGGCGGGAAGGGGCCGCGCCAGACTATGCCGCCGAAGCCGCGATGAAATGCGCGGAACCTGCCTTCAAGACCTTTCTCGAACAGCGCCACGGGCTTGAACGCCCGCTCACGGATGAACGCGCCGCCCAGAAGCTGCGCTCCGTGCTCGGCATCACTTCGCGAAGCGAACTCAACCAGAACACCGCCGCCGCCGACAGATGGCGCGCGCTGCGACAGGATTTTCAGGCATGGAGGAAGGCGGGATGAGGCTTTTCGACAACGATATGACGGGTGCGGGCGGCGGTATGCCGATGATCGTCGATAGCTTCGCGGGCGGAGGCGGCGCTTCGACCGGAATCGAGATGGCCCTTGGCCGCTCGCCGGACATCGCCATAAACCACAATGAAGCAGCCTTGGCCCTGCATGCCGCAAATCACCCTCAAACGCTGCATGTCAGTCAGAACATCTATCATGTCGACCCTCTGGATTATGTTCATGGCAGGCATGTTGGCCTCGCGTGGTTCTCGCCCGACTGCAAGCACTTCTCGAAAGCGAAAGGCGGGAAACCCGTCGAGCGCAATATCCGTGATCTGGCTTGGATCGTCGTGCTTTGGGCTGAGCGCGCCCAGCCGGATGTGATCATCCTCGAAAACGTCGAAGAGTTTCAGGAATGGGGGCCGCTGGTCGAGACCGAACGCGGCCTGATGCCCTGTCCGAAGCGCAGGGGCGCGACATTTCAGAAATGGTGCAAGGCGCTCCGGCGTCATGGTTATAAAATCCAGTACCGCCAATTGCGCGCCTGCGATTTCGGTGCGCCGACGATCCGCCGCCGGCTGTTCCTGATTGCCCGTCGGGATGGAAGGCCGATCATGTGGCCGGAACCAACACATGGCGCGCCGGATGATCCGGATGTGATTGTAGGTCGAAAGCTGCCGTGGCGGACTGCGGCGAGTGATGTCATTGATTTCTCGAAACCTTGCCCTTCGATCTTTGAGACGGCGGAAGAGATCATGGATAGGCATGGGCTTCGAGCGGTGCGTCCGCTCAAGCCGGCCACAATGGCCCGCGTTGCGCGCGGTGTGAAGCGTTACGTGCTGGATGCCGCACGACCATTCCTTGTGAGTGTAGCTCACGGGGATAGCGGAGGGAGGCGGGAATATCCGATTGGAGACCCCTATGGGGTCGTGACGGCAGGCGGGATTTCCCACGCGTTGGTTGCGCCATCGGTGGCCAAGTTCCAGACCGGCGCAACAGGGCATCGTATCGATGAGCCGCTGCACACGGTTACGGCCAACAGCTTCAAGAAGCGACCGGGCGGCGCGGCGCCGATTGGCCTTATTGCGCCGACGATGGTCCAGACGGGTTATGGCGAGCGAAAGGGGCAGGCTCCTCGCGCGCTCGATATCGACGCGCCGCTCGGCACGGTCGTTGCCGGCGGGGTGAAGCATGCGCTTGTCGCTCCGGTGCTGACCTATGCCCAGCAGGGCGGCTCGGTCAGAAGCGCGACAGATCCGGTTCACACCATCACTGCGAGCGCGAAGGATCAGAATGCCGTCATCGTTCCAACGCTGGTTGGATGTGGTGGTCGGGCCGGGCAGAGCCGCCCGCGTGGCGGCGACGAGCCTTCGGCGACCATCACCGCAAAGGCGGATTCGTGTCTGGCATCTGCCTTTGTCACACGGCAGTTCGGCGCTAGCATCGGCCATTCAATGGAGCAGCCAGCAGCGACAGTCACGGCGGGCGTGAACAAGTCCGGTGTGGTGGCCGCCTTCCTTGCACAGCACAACAATGACAGCCGCCGCGAAGGCGGAGTCAATCCGGGGCGCGCCGCGGACGAACCGGTATCCACGATCACAGCACACCCGCAACAGGGGGTGATTGCCGCGCATCTGATGAGCCTGAAGGGCAGCAGCAGGCGGGACCGTCCTGCCGATGCGCCGCATGCGTCTGTACTCGCAGGCGGCGGGCACTCTTCGCTGGTGGCGCCGCATCTGATGACCATGCGCAATGCCGAAAAGCCTTTCAATGGGGCTGATGAGCCGACGCACACGGTCACGGCCGGTGGGGCGGGGCTGAGCGTCGTCGCGCCGTTCATGCAGAAATATTACGGAACAGGCGACGGGCAGCGCATCGACGTTCCTGCGCATACGGTGACAGTGAAAGACCGGTTCGGCTACGTCGAAGCGGGTTGCGAGGTCGCGCCTTTCACCGATGAGCAGGCCGGGCGGGCGCGGCAGGTGGCCGACTTCCTGCGAGAGCATGGCTTCTGGGATAACCGTGAGTTCGTAACGCTGGAAATCGACGGTGTCACTTTCGTCATTGTCGACATTGGAATGCGGATGCTGGACCCGCGCGAGCTGTTCAATGCACAGGGATTTCCGCGCGATTACTCGATAGACATCGAGTTCAACGGCAAGCCTCTGCCCAAGAATGTGCAGGTGTCATGCTGTGGCAACAGTGTTTCTCCGCCGATCGCCAAAGCCCTTGTCTCGGCAAACTGCGCCCATCTGGCGGCAGAGAGGATGGCGGCGGAATGAACGATCCACGGTTTTCCATCATTCCGGGCTGGATCGTTACTAATCCGCGCCTCAAAGGGCGCGATCTTCAGGTCTTATGCCTTCTCGGACGCCATATCGACAAAGCCGGGTGGTGCTTTCGCAGCCAGGTGAAAATGGCGAAGCAACTCGCCTGTGCCCGTTCCACCGTGCAGTCGTCGCTTGACCGCCTGATGAAGATCGGCGTGGTCGAGCGCAGAGCCGGCGACAGCCGGGACGGGCGCGATGTGTCCTATCACTACCGAGTTGTTTTCGACCGGAATGTTGCCGCCGCCACCTTCGGCGAATGGGAGCAAATCGACGGGGATGACGACGATGAAACCGGGTGCCGATATACCGGCACCCCTGCCGATATACCGGCACCCCCTGCCGACCCAGGGTCGGCACCCCCTGCCGGTCCTGGATCGGCACCCTATAAGAACGACCCCAATATAACGACCCCTGCAGAACCTGAGAGAGAGGTGCGCGCGAGCGAGCGGGAAGATGGTCAATCGGATGGGCAGGCAAACCGCAAATCCGTCGAACGGGCTTTCGAACGGGCCTTTCAGGCGTGGCCCACCTCGATTGGCGATAGCCGGCCGGAAGCGCTCAAGGCGTGGTTCGACCTGACGGCGGAGGAGCGTGAAGGCGCCTTTGCCGAGGCTGGGCGCTATGCCGAAGCGGTGAGGGCGACGGGGCGCAAGCACCTTTGCAGACATGCCGTCTACCTGCGCGAAAAGCGTTGGCTCGCCTTGCCGCCACGCGTCGAGGCGGAACGACCGGCATTCGTGTTGGCTAGACCGTATGGGAAGCTGTGGGGCGTTGCCCGCCTCAAAACGCTCTTGGCGGGGCCGACCGGTCCGGTTCATTCGCTCACGAAGATTGAGGAAACTCTGGTTTCCCAGGGCCGATATTCGGCGGAAGAGCTCCTTGCGGAAAAGCGGGTGAAGTCAGGTTTTCCAGCGATCAACGCCATGCATGAGAAGGCCGCCAACCGTCAGGGCGTAACCGTTTCGACCAAGCTGGAACCGCTCGCCGCGATGCTGGAACCCGTTCCGGTCGATAGTGAGCGTTTCGAGGAATGGAAGCTGGAGCATGCCAGGCGCGGCTGGCCTTGGTTCGCCGATATTGGCGACCAGCGCGTGGTGTTCTTCCCGGCAGGCGGGCCGGGAGGGTTGAGCGAGTTCGAGGCGGCAATCAGGGCAAACGAGGCAGAAGGCAATGATGATGGCGCGCGGCAAGCAGCTGAATGAGGCGGATAATATCAATCTCGATAGGTGCTACGCTGAATCCGACAAGCAGATGAAGGTGAGCCGACGGCAGCAGGCATTGCTTGCCGCGGCGGGAATGGACGGCCCGGCGAAGCGCTGGGCCATCGTCAAGGTCGCGCCGAACCGCGAGAATGATGTGGATAAGTCTCTGTCCGCCGCATTGATCGAGCACTGGCTGCCGCTTCGAAAGGCGGATCAGCAGCAACATGGCAGCCGTCGGGGCAAGCCCGTTTGGGTGCTTGCGTGGCCTGGTTACCTTTTCGTGAAGGTGCCCAACCTGGCCGAGGCGTGGGCCGGCATTGCGACGATCAAACACACGCTCGCCGTGCTCGGGGACGGTGAAAGCCCCTTCTTCATTGATGACGCCAGCGTGTTGAAAATCAAGGCAGAACTGGCAGCGCTGCGCGAGGTGCCGCACAAGGCCGGAGCTGTGTTCGCCAAGGGTGAGAAGGTGATGCTCGAGAGCGGCCCGTTCGCCAGCTTTCCGGGCACCGTGACCAGGATTGGCGAGGGCTCGCAAGAGGGGCGTGCCTTGGTCGAGGTGATGATCTTCGGGCGCATCGTGCCCGTCGATCTCGACCTTGCGCAGCTCGGCAAATCATAATACGCAATCCGACTCAGGAGACCTGACAGAGTCGCACTCCAGGTGAGGTAGCGCCAGCAGGCCCAGGCAAAGCGGATCGAAACGACGATCTCAGCTTTGCCGCGATGGGGTTCTATGGCCAAAGTCCAAATGCTCGGCCTGCATCTACGATTGCAAGAATCGCTGCGGCAGTTGCGCCAATACCTGCAATACTGCGTTCGAAGTTGGCTAGTCGTTTAGTCGTTTCAACTCTCTTGCCATCCCAGAAAAGATCATTCGAGCGTTGACTGACGCCCAACAGATTGATGCCCTGCCAATTGACCGGCTTCACATCATCTGGCCAATCGGCCGGAGTTTCGACTTCTGCACATGCGTTTTTGCGCACTTTGACCCAGTCGATTGCTACGTTTCCTTGGGCGTTCACCTGCGCTGCCGTGTCCATTGACGTGCTTGCCTCATTCTGGAATCCGCTCAATGTCGAGACTTAACACTCTGCGGCCAAGGCTAACAGCGCAACCATCGCGCCTTGGCTATGCGCCAGGCGATGAGAAGGCGCGTGATCGCAAGCGCTCCACCGAGCAGCCTTGGCGCCGGTGGTACAACATCGCCGAATGGAAGGCGCTTCGCATGCGCGTCTTCGTTCGCGATCACTTCACCTGTCAACTGTGCGGCCGGATCGACGGCAACACCTCGCGCCTCGTCGGTGACCACAAGGTTCCTCATCGTGGCGACCGCGCGAAGTTCTTCGACGATGAGAACGTGTGGACGCTGTGCAAGCCCTGCCACGATGGCGAGAAACAGAAGGCCGAGCGTGCCGAGGGGAGGGGGAGGGTAAATCTCTGAGGCCCCCTTGCCTCGGAGACCCGCGCCCCCCTCACGCAGAGGTTTTTTTTCGGATGAGCGAGAATTTCGACCTGTTCGGCCATCCCGTGCGGGATGGTCTAGGCAAGCGCGGTCGCCCGCCATATCAGCCAAGCGAGAACGACCGCAACAAAATCAAGCTGTTGTTGGCGATGGGCTGGTCGAATGAGCGCGTCGCAAACGGTGTCGGCATCTCTCCGGCAACGCTGAAGCGGTATTTTAGAGCCGAGCTGAAAGAGCGGGATGCGATGCGCGATCGCCTTGAGGCGCGGCGCTTCGAAATCGCGATGGAGCAGGCGAACGCCGGCAACATCGGTGCTCTTCGCGAGCTCGGCCGACTGATCGAACGCTCCGACCTGATGACCATCCCGCCGAAGCCTGCGGCGCCGCCGGAGCAGCGCGACGACAAGCTCGGCAAGAAGGAACGCGCCGTGCGTGATGCCCAGACCGCCCACGAGAACAACAGCTGGGGGAGCCTGATCCAGTGAGCCTGCCGCTTGATCAATTGCGGGATTCGGGCGCGCGCTGGACGTTCGCGTGTCCGGACTGGTTCGAGCGCATCCAGGCCGGGCGCACGCCTATTGCCGACTTGCCGCTCGACGTGGAGAAGGCGGAGCACGGGCTGAAGATATTCAGCAAGCTACGCGTACCCGATATCGACGGAAAGCCGACGCTGGGGGAGGCCTGCGGCGACTGGTTCAAGGACATCGTGCGCGTCGTCTTCGGTTCGGTCGACGACGAGGGCGTGCGCCAGGTCTCGGAGATCTTCGCCCTAGTGGGCAAGAAGAACTCCAAGACCACCTATTCAGGCGGGCTGATCCTGACCTGCCTTCTGGCGAACAAGACGCCGCGCGCCGAGATCCTATTCGTCGGCCCGACGCAGGAAATCGCCGATACCGCGTTTCAGCAGGCGGTCGGCATGATCGAGGAGGACGAGGAAGGCTATCTGCAGAAGCGTTTCCATATCCAGGAGCATCGCAAGACGATCCGCGACCGGGTGACCAAGGCCTTCGTCAAGATCAAGACCTTCGACATGAAGGTGATGACTGGATCGAAGCCGGTCATCGTGCTGCTGGACGAACTGCATATCATGGGCTCGATGCACTACGCGACGCGCGTCATCCGCCAGATTCGCGGCGCGCTGGTGCGTCGGAAAGACAGCCTGCTGATCATCATCTCGACGCAGAGCGACGAACCGCCGGCGGGTGCGTTCAAGGCCGAGCTCGACTATGCCCGCGGCGTACGCGACGGCCGCATCCAGGGCCATGTGCGCATGCTTCCGATTCTCTACGAGTTTCCGGAAGCGATGCAGATCGACGAAGACAAGCCCTGGGCGGATCCGAAGAACTGGCCGATCGTCATGCCCAACCTCGGGCGATCGCTGCATCTCGACAGTATGGTCGCCGATTACGAGGCGGAGCGGCTGAAGGGTGACGAAGCCGAACGTCTTTGGGCATCACAGCATCTCAACGTGCAGATCGGCCTGGCACTCCATGGCGATCGATGGGCCGGCGCCGATTACTGGCAGCGCGCCGGCGATCCATCCATCACGCTCGACAGCCTGTTGGCGCGCTGCGAGGTTGCCGTGATCGGCATCGACGGCGGAGGCCTCGACGATCTGCTCGGACTGGCCGTCATAGGCAGGGAAAGGGAAACGCTCAACTGGCTCCATTGGGGGCGTGCATGGGCGCATGATGATGTTCTGACGCGGCGCAAGGAAATTGCCGAACGGATTCGCGACCTAAAGGCGGCGGATGAACTGGTGATCTGCGAGACGCCGACGCAGGATATCGAAGAGGTCGCGGACATCTGCGAGCGGATCTTCGTGGCAGGCCTGTTGCCCGAAAAGGGCGGCATCGGCCTCGATCCAGAAGGCGTCGCGGCGATCGTCGATGCCCTGGCGGCCAAGGGAATGGATGTTGCTGCGAACGGCGGACCAGTGACAGGCGTCAGCCAGGGGTATCGGCTCAACAGTGCGATCCTCGGCCTGCCGCGAAAGCTGAAGGACGGAACGTTCAAGCATGCCGCCCAATCGTTGCTTGCGTGGTGCGTCGGTAATGCGAAGGCCGAGCCTCGGGGCAATGCCATCGTCGTGACGAAGCAGGCCTCGGGGCGGGCGAAGATCGATCCGCTCATGGCTGCATTCAATGCGTTCATGCTGATGAGCGCCAATCCCGAAGCGCGCGGCACCTCGGTCTACGAGACGCGCGGCATCCTGGTGATCTAGCCCATGAAGCTGCTGAATATCTTTCGCCGGGAAGAACCCCGGGCGGCGACGCCTCGCGTCTACTCAATGGCCGAGGTCGCCGAGTTCTTCGGGTTCGACGATCCGAAATTCAAGGAGTTCATGCGCAGCGGTTCGTCGGATGGCAGCGTGTCGGTCCAGGAGGCGATGCGAAACACAGCCGTGCTGCGCTGCGTCAGATTGATTTCGAATGCGATCGGCATGCTGCCGTTAAATGTCATCGATGCGGTGACGAAGGAGAAGGCCATTGAACATCCCCTTTATCCGTTGCTGCACCGCGAACCGAACGATTGGCAAACGGCCTTCAATTTCCGGCAACTGATGCAGCGGCGCGCGCTGGTCCACGGAAATGCCTACGCACTGATCGTGCGTTCTGGAGGGAAGGTTATCCGCCTTGTGCCTCTCGATCCCACGATGATCAGGCCCCACCAGAGGGAGGACTGGACCGTCGAATACCGATACACGCCGAAGACGGGCGGCACGCGCGTTCTGGAGCCACGCGACGTGTTGCACGTCTATGACGATTCGGAAGACGGCATTTGCGGCACATCGACGGTGAAGGCGGCCGCCAGAGCCATCGAACTGGCGCGTGCCCTGGAGACGGCGCAGGCGACGTTCTTCAAGAAGGGCATGCTTTTGGGCGGCATGCTGTCCATGCCCAATGCCTTGAGCCCGGAAGCCTATGAGAGGCTGAAAACATCTCTCCAGGAGAAGTACAGCGGGGCCGACAATGCCGGCCGCTGGATCATTGGTGAAGAGGGCATGACGCCCCATCAGTTTACCAGTTCGGCGAAGGACAGCCAGCAGCTCGAAAGTCGCCGATTGCAGATCGAGGAGATCGCTCGCGCCTTCGGTGGAGTACCTCGGCCGCTCCTGGTCATGGACGACACTTCTTGGGGTTCGGGTGTGGATGTGCTGGGACAGCTCTTCGTCCGCTACACACTCAATCCCTGGTTAACGGCATGGGAACAGGCAATCGAGCGTTCATGCCTGACCGACCGCGAGAAAGACCTCTTCGACGTAAAATTCAATGCCGGAGCGCTGCTGCGCGGCTCGATGAAGGATCAGGGCGAGTTCTTCGCCAAGGCTCTCGGCTCCGGCGGACATCAGCCATGGATGGATTACGAGGAAGTCCGCGACACGATGGACCTTCCCGAGAAGGAAATCGCGCCGAACCCGCTGGCGCAGAGCAAGGGGACTGGCAATGAGCCTGAAGAATCTTCCTGAGATCGGCGCCTTCACACGGACCGATATTCTCTCCTTTGAACCTGACCCCGATGCGGAGGAGAAGTTCGTCCCTGATGTCGTCGCGGCGCAGGACGATGAAGCTTCGATCTCGATCTATGGCGTGATCGGGCGAGACTTCTTCTCCGACGTGGACAACACGGAACGGCGGATCGGAGCAGCGCTGCGGACAATCGGCAAGAAGGACGTGACTGTCAGCATCAATTCGCCAGGCGGCAACTTCTTCACCGGCCTTGCGATCTACAATCTGCTGCGTGCCCACCCCGCCAAGGTGACGATCAACGTCATTTCCGTGGCAGGTTCTGCCGCATCAGTGATCGCCATGGCGGGCGATGAAATCCTCATGGCGGATGGATCGTTCATCATGGTCCACAAAGCGGCTGCTCTGATCGACGGGAACGAATATGTCGCAAAAGACGCTGCGGAGCTTCTCCGCGAGGTCGACGATGCCATGGCATCGGTGTATGCGGCCCGGGCGAATGTCGACAAGACGGAAGCACTGAGCTGGATGGACAAGGGCCGGGGAAAGGGCACCTGGTTTGGAACAACGGCGGCGATCAAGAATGGCCTCGCCGATGGGGTTTTGCCCTCGAATGCCGTGAGGGTATCTGCAGATGCCGCAAAAGACATTCCGCCCGAGCGCCTCGCCGAACGTGCACTCATGGCGCAGGGGAAATCCAGCAGTGAAGCCAAAGCGCTCATTGCAACGATGAAATCCGGCACGCGAGATGCTGCCGCATCCGTCACGCGAGACGCTGACGAACTGAAAGCTGCCATCGAGCAGCTTCGCTCAACCATCAAGTCATAAAGCCGAAAGGGACTGACGATGACCAAGATCATCAATCCGCGCAAGAAGCGCGGGATCGTCGCCGTGCGCGCGGATGCGGGCAGCGATGTGAAGGCGCTGATCGCCGATCTCAACAAGGACTGGGAAACCTTCAAGGCAACGATGGCCGACAAGGACAAGGAACTTGCCAAGAAGTTCGATGATGTGGTGACCACGGAGAAGCTGGACCGCATCAACTCCAGTGTCGCCGATCTGCAGAAGCTCGTCGACGACACAAACGCCAAGATTGCAGCCATGTCCGTCGGCGCCGGCGGTGTCGCCGAGATCGAGGATCCGGAGTACACGGAGGCCTTCCGTGCGCATTTCCGGAAGGGCGAGATCCAGGCCTCGCTCAACAAGGGAACGGACCCGGAGGGTGGCTACCTGGCGCCGATCGAATGGGACCGCACGATCACCGACAAGCTAATCGAGGTTTCGCCGATGCGCCGCATCGCTTCGGTGCAGACCATTTCGACGGCCGGCTTCAAGAAGGTCTACAATCTTCGCGGCGCAACTTCCGGCTGGGTCGGCGAGACGGCGGCCCGTCCGCAAACCGACACGCCGACCTTCGGAAGCCAGACCTTCACCCCGGGCGAGATCTACGCCAATCCGGCGGCGACCCAGCAGATGCTCGATGATGCCGAGATCAATCTGGAAGCCTGGCTGGCGAATGAGGTGGAGACCGAATTCTCCTTCCAGGAGGGTCTGGCCTTCATCGCCGGTGACGGCACGAATAAGCCCGCCGGTTTCCTCACCTTTGCCACGGGCGGCACACATGCCGCGACCAATCCGCTCGGCTCGATCGAGGTGCTGACCTCGCAGGTAGCCGGCGGCGGTGTGGATTCGGATGAACTTCTCACGCTCATCTACATGCTGCCTTCCGCCTTCACGCAGAATGCCGGCTGGGTGATGAACCGCTCGGTCCAGGGTGAAGTTCGCAAGCTCAAGGACGGCCAGGGCAACTACCTCTGGCAGCCCTCCTACCAGGCCGGCCAGCCGGCGATGGTGGCAGGCTATCCCGTGACGGAAATGCCGGGCATGCCCGACATCGCCTTGAATGCGATGCCGATCGCATTCGGCGATTTCCGCCGCGGCTACCTGATCGTCGACCGCACCGGCGTGCGCGTGCTGCGCGACCCGTACACCAACAAGCCCTACGTGCACTTCTATGTCACGAAGCGCGTTGGCGGCGGTGTGCAGAACCCGGAGACGATCAAGATCCTGAAGATGGCTGCCGCCTGATCTCGCTATCGCTTGACGGGCGGCCGCCCGGCCGCCCGTTCCTTCAACTTTACAGGAGTGGAATTCATGACTGACCAGACCAATGACGCAGACAAGACCGGCGATGCCGGTGGAACGATCGAAAAGAAGAGCGCGCCGCCGGTGGCAACCGGCAAACAGAGCATGACGGCGGAGAAGGCCAAGGCGCTCGGCCTCGACCCTTCCGTCTACGGCAAACCGGCGAAGAAGAAGTAAGATGAAGCCCGTCCGCGTTGCCGCTCCGCTGACCAAGCCGGTTTCCCTCGAGGAGCTGAAGGAGGCCGCGCGCGTCGACTTTTCCGACGACGATATCATCCTGCAGGCGTATCTCGATGCTGCGGTTGATCATCTCGATGGCTGGGCCGGCATCCTCGGACGGGCAATCATCGATCAGCAGTGGCGGATTCATCTCGGATGCTGGCCGGCGAGCGCGATCGTTCTGCCATTCGGCGACGTCTCCGCTGCCGATATCAAGTATCTGGATCAGAGCGAGACCGAACAGACCTTGCCGAATGCGCAGTTTGAGATTGTGCAGACGGCTACCGGAGCAATGATCCGCTTCCGAGAGGCTTTCGATCGACCTGCTCTTATTGCGGATCGCTCGGACGCCGTCAGTGTGACATTCACCACCGGATTTGGTGCGGATGCATCGTTGGTTCCCGCGGCCCTGCGGGTGGCGATCATGCTCCTCGCCTCGCACTGGTACGAACACCGAGAAGCCGCCGAGACCAACGAGGTTCGCACCGTACCGTTGGCAGTTGACAGGCTGATCACACCGTATCGGCGGGTGTTCTTCTGATGACGGCAGGAAGACTGATCGAGCGTGTTGCCTTCGATGAACCGATGCAAGCATCGGACGGGCAGGGCGGAACTACCGAGGGGTGGGCCGAGCGTTTCCAGTGCCGTGCGGCGTATCAACGCCTGCGCGGCACTGAGACGGTGCAGGCAGCGCGCCTTTCGGGCCGGCAACCGACGGTCATAACGGTGCGCGCGGCGGCGGCCACCAGAAACGTGGAGACTGACTGGCGGATCCGCGATGTGCGGACGGGCGAAATCTTCAACATCCGGGCAATCGAAGTGACGCCGAACCGGCAGTATGTCGAGCTGCTGGCCGAAAGTGGAGTGGCGGTCTGATGGTCAAGGGCGCAGCCGCATTGGAGCGACGATTGGCCAAGTTGGTTCCGGAGGCAATCGAGAACCGCGTGCGACAGGCGATGGAAGCCGCTGCCGAGCAAGTCGTTGCGGACATGAAGGCGCTCGCACCGGTGTTACACGATGCCGATCCCCGGCGCCGACCTGGCGCCCTGCGCGATTCCATTGGTTGGACATGGGGCAGTGCTCCGAAGGGGGCAACAGTTGTTGCGGAGAGCTCCACCGGTGACCGTGGCCTGAAGATCACCATTTATGCCGGAAACTCCGAAGCCTTCTATGCCCGCTTCGTCGAATTCGGAACGCAGAAGATGACGGCCCGACCCTTCTTTTTTACCGCTTATCGAGGCAATCGCCGGCGCATTCGGTCGAACATCACGCGAGCGCTGAACAAAGCGATCCGGGAAAACCTGAAATGACTGCATCCAACGCATTGCAGAAGCTCGTCTATGATCGGCTGATCGCTGATGCGGGCGTTGCGGCTGCCGTAGGTCAGCGGGTATTCGACAATGTGCCGGCAGGCGCGGTTTTCCCGTACATCACATTCGGGCCTTCCGATGTCTTTGCTACCGATGCCGCCTGCATTGTCGGGCGCACTGAAACCTTGCAACTGGATTGCTGGTCAAGACTGGCAGGAAAGCTCCAGGAGGTAAAAACCATAGCGGATGCGGTGAAGACCGCTCTGCACGGTTTCGACGGGGTCATGGCGGAAAATGCGCTGGTAGCAATGCGCGTCACCTCGATCCGCTATTTCAGAGATCCCGACAACATCACCGCGCACGGTGTGGTGATAGTGGAAGCCATGGTGGAGGAAGCCTGATGTCCAGATCCTCCGTCACCGCAATTTTCACAAAGGACTTCAATCATACGCCCAAGGGGCTCGGTATCGGTTGGCGCATTCGAGCGTCTTGCGAGCCACAGTCCTTTCCTCGCCATGTCATCGAAGCCGCCATCGCGGCGGGTGCGGCGAAGCCTGTTCAACGGCGCAAGCCCGCGAAAGCGTAGTCTCCACCAGAAGCAAGGAACATCATCATGTCACTGCCAAAAACCGGCGGCCGCGGCGCGGCCGTTGTCATGGTCTGCTACGACCCTGTGGGAAATCCTACCGTCTACACCAATTGGTGCGGTGCGAAGAATTTCTCGCTGTCGATCGATAACGAGATTCAGTCTGAGAAAGTCGGCGACTGCGAAGACTGGAGCGCACCTGTCGTGACGGTCAAGGAGTATTCCGGCCAGAATATCACGGCGACCATGGAGGCCACCTGGACCTCCGCGACCCACAAGGAAACTTCTGCCTGGGCTTTAGAGCAGAAGAAGCTGCCCGTTCGTATTCACTTCCCGGGGGCAGCGGTTGGCGAAGTCGAATACTATGACGGGACGGCCATGCTTCAAAACCTGACGCTTGGCGAGATCGGCAACGTCGAAGGCAACAAGGTCACCGAGACCATCAATCTCGACTTCGACGGCTCTATCTCCGTTACGGCGAAGGCATGAGCGAGATCGGTTCCCTGAAGGTCTGGCGGGGCGGTGAACACCGCTTCGCCCTGCCTATCGGTCCAATGCGTGCTTTGGAGAAGGCGCGCGATGCGGGTCCGAACTGGATCATGTCCCGGCTCATCAGCGGGCAGTGGTTCATCGACGACGTTTACGAGGTCATTCGCCTCGGCCTCGTCGGTGGCGGGCTCGATGAGAAAGAAGCCCGCAAACTGGCGGACGAGAATGTCGGCTACCAGCATTTTTACGAACACGTGCCGCTGGCGACAGAAATCCTCAAAAACGCTCTCATGGGAGAGGCTGACGACCCCGTGGGGGAGTTGGTGCCGGGGGAGGGCGACGCGATGACCCGCTCCCCCGAGGCAAAACGCGGTGGTCGGCCATCTACTCATGGGCAGGGATCACAGGGGTCTCGCCGCGGGAGATAGACCGCATGACGCTCTGGGAGTTCGCCGCAATGCGAGATGGCTATCTGCTTGCTCATGGAGCCAAACCCAAGGCCGACCCTCTCTCTGACGATGAACTGAAAGCGCTTGGTATTGAAGGTGCCTGATGCCTGAGATTTCCGAAAAGCTCCTCGTCGCCATCGAGGTCACGCAGCGCCGTGTCGAAAAGCAATTGGCATCCATCGCCAAAAAGGCCGCGCAATCGGCCAAGGGGATGGAGGATGATTTCGCGCGGGCGAACAAGCGGATCGTCGCCGGCGCAGGCCAGGCCGCAACTGCCCTGGAGCGGATCAACAAGGTCACGGGTGTCAGCGGGCGCGGTCTGTCGAAAGACCGTGCGCGCGATGTCGAGGAGTATGGCCGGGAGCTCGACCGACTGCGCGCGAAATACAATCCGCTCTATGCGGCATCCAAGCAGTATGAAACCGAGCTCGACGAACTGAACAGGGCGCTTGCGGTCGGCGCAGTCAGCGCGGATGAGCACGGGGCAGCGCTGACGCGGTTGAATGGCCGCTATCAGGCGATGGCTGCGCAAGGGACCGCCGCCGCCACCAAGGCATTTCGCGCAAACAGGTTCGAGACTGCCAATGTCGCCGCGCAGCTGAACGATATCGGCGTGCAGCTTGCCTCCGGGCAATCTCCATTCCTAATCGCCGTCCAGCAGGGAACGCAGCTCAACCAGATATTTGGCGGAGCTGGCGGTCTGCGCGGCTCGCTCGGTCTTCTGGCTGGTGCATTCGGTTCGTTGATCAACCCCGTCTCGCTGGCGACAATTGCGATCATCGGTCTTGGCGGCGCAGCCGTGCAGTACATATTCGAGACCGAGAAGGACATCGATGCTCTCAATGAAACGCTGAAACAGCACGAGGCGTTCATTCGCGCACTCGGGCCGGCCTACGAAAACGCCCTGGAGCGGGCGCGCCAGTACGCGCAGGATCCGGCAGTGGTCGAAGCGATCCTGGGGGATCGCGCGAAAACCGCCGCCGAGGAACTGCGCAATACCATCCTTGCTGCGGTCGCCAATATCGATTCCGAAATCAGGCGAGCGACCTCGCGTCAGGAGGTGGGCGATCCGCTCAACACGCGTTTCGGTCCCTTCATCGAAGCAATTGATAAGTTGCGGGACGGAACGACCACCGTTCGCGAGTTTCAGCAGGCCGTCACCGAGATCGGCCAGCGCTCTTCGGGATTGGCCGAGGTTGCTTCGTCGTTGCGTCTCATGGTTGATGAAGCCGCCAATGCCGAGACTGCGGTACAAGGTCTACCCACTTCGGTGGATCATGTCGCTTTGGCGTTCAATCAGCTTCAATCGGCCATCGATGGCGTGCGATCCGACAAGGCGCGAAGCGAGCTCGATGATCTCAAGGATCGTGCCGAGGAAGGTGAGGTCTCGATAGATGACATTCGAGCTGCCCTTGGTGCACTGTCCGCGACACAGCCTGATCTCAACAGCGCCATCGGGGAGATCGGCAGGCTGTTCGATGCTGCTATCGCGGCGCGCCAGGCTATCGACCTGCTCTATCAGCCTCTTGGTGGAAACAGCAAAGTTGCCGGTGGAAAGACGGGTCGTGTGGGGCGCCCCGATCCTCTCAGCGATACCGATTTTGCGCGCCGGTTCGGCTATGGCGAGTATTTCGATTTTCCAAAGGAAAAGAGTGGAAAGTCGGGCCGATCAAAGCGGGCGTCCGAAGCCGAACGCGAGCAGGAGGCCGTTAAGAAACTGATTGCTGATCTTGAGTTCGAGCTATCCGTGATCGGTCTTTCGAACGAGGAACGGGAAAAGGAAGAGGCCCTCAGAAAGGCTGGTGCTTCAGCGACCGAAGAGCAGAAAAACAGGATTGTCGCGCTCACCGAACAGCTGCAGCAGGAACGGGCCGCGCTGGAGGCTAATGAGGAGGCTGCCAAGTTCTTCAAGGACACCCTTGCAGATGCATTCCTTGCCATCGTGCCTGCCGTGGAAACAGGCAACAAGGCTCTCGATAACCTGCTCAACACATTGATCCAGGCCGTTACGCAAGCTGCGCTTCTCGGCTCCGGGCCTCTTGCGGGGCTGTTCGGAGGTGGCGGCGGCATACTGGGCGCCATATTCGGATTTGCGCGCGGCGGCATTGCCGCGCAAGGGCGACCTCAACCAATCCGCACTTTCGCACGCGGCGGCGTTTCGCGCTCGGCAGCCATCTTTGGCGAGGCCGGGCCGGAGGCGGCGGTGCCTCTTCCGGACGGGCGCAGAATTCCGGTCGACCTGCGCATTCCAGAACTGCCGAGATCTCGCAGTACCAGCATCAACATGCCGATCTCCATCGATGCCAGAAATGCGGACGCTGCCGGTCTTGCCCGCGTGGAAAGCCAATTGCGTGACCTGCAGCGGTCACTGCCGCGACAGATCGACCAGAGGGTGAACACCCGCGAAATTCGAAAGACGAGGCCCTGATGGCGCGCCTGATCGACTGGCCGCAAGGCCTGCCTTCCAACTTCCGCGAACCGCTTTCCGGTCCACGCGTGATCAACGCCGGCCAATCGCAAACGATCGGTGGCTTCATTCAAACCACATCGGCGGCATTCGGCTTGTGGCGATGGCGCTTTGGCTTTCCAGACATTATCCGGGGCCGGCTTTTCAGGCGATACCGTGGATGGATCACGGCTCTCCATGGCGGTGCGAATGCAACCCGCGTTCCATTCTGCGATTGGGATGGGCTTTCGCGAACCGAAATGGGCGTGACGGCTGGCGCCACGGACTGGAAGACCGGTCAGCCCTGGTCGAACCTCGAGGCGTGGAGCAACGGTCAGAACTGGGGGGTATCCCCTCCCATGGTGGCTGTGGCCGGCAATGCAGCAAAAGACGGCACGATCGTCCAGTTGGGCAGTGCCTTCTGGGGGCAAGGCCTTGGCTATGGCGACCTGATCGGGTTCTTTCCGTTTCACCTTGGCATGTACATGGTGACGGAAGTCGTTGAGCCAGGCCTCTATCGTATCTGGCCGCCGTTGCGGAGGGGCATCTCGACGGACGACTTTGCGACCTTGAGACCTCAGCTTGCCATGCGCCTTGAAAGTGAAGATGGAGCCAGCGCGGCGCGCGACGCGGCGTTTGGCGTGAACCTGTCCGTCACTCTGGTCGAAGTGCTCGACTATGACGCGCGCGACTACTTTACGGATTGACCCATGGCCCAGTTTTCACAGGCGGACATGGATTGGCTGTCGGGGCCCCATGTTTCGCGGGCCTGGTTCGGTGTCTTCGATTTTCCCACCGGCGTCCAGTATCTGCACAATGGTGTTGGTCGCGTGACGGTGGAAGGGCAGGAGTATGTGGGTGTCACGGACCCGGTTGCCGGCGTGCTCGTCGGTATCTCCGCGGTTGAAGACCCGAGGTTCGGGCAGGCTGCCAAGGTGGATATCGTGCTTGGCGGGGTGAACGCTGAATTCTATCGGAGCGTAAAAGCCCATGCACGGGGCATAGAGGGGCGTTCCGCGACGCTTCGCTTCGCGGCCTTCGATCCGGAAACCGGGCAGCTGAAGCTCTTCAAGAACCTGTTTCCGGGCAAGATGTCGGCTCCGACCCTGCATCGGCAAGGGGTCGGGACACGCTATGTGGGCCTCACCGTAGAATCGTTCTGGGAGGCCCAGAACTTCCCGTTCGGTGGAAAGTGGAACTATGCCGACCAACTGCGCCGATACCCAGGCGACAAGGGTCTGCAGTTCGTCGGCGTGAAGGTTTCGGAGAAGTGGGAATGAGCCGCGCCGACAGGCTACGCGTCTTTCTTTCCCGGCTGGAGGGGAAGCTTGTTGTTTGGGGGCGGGACGATTGTTCGGCCGCCCCAGCGCTCTGGTGGTCGGAGGAAACGGGCATTCCTGTCCGCTTGCCGGTTTATTCCTCGAAGGAAGAGGCCGACGCCATTCGAAATCGCATGGGCGGGCTCTCGGAGGCGTGGCAACAGGTTGCGGATCAGGTTGGCGCCGTCGAACGCTTCTGGACCCTGCAAAGCCCGCCAGAGGTGGGCGATGTCGGCATTGTTCGGACACGGCTTTACGGGGAAATCGGCGGCATCTGCGGGGCGGGCGGCATTCTGATCGTTCGCAAGGATAACGGGGGCTGGCATCCGTTCGGCCCGGTCCGCGAGTATGTGAAGGTCTTCGCGACACCATGAAGCTCTGGAAATCGTTTCTGTGCGCTGGGGCGTCGTACCTGGCGATGACGGCGCATGCGTCGGCCGATCCGATCAGCATCGGCTTTTTCCTCTTTGCGGGGCCGCTTGGCGGCATCTTTTCGTTCGGGGCGCTCGTGCTCGCGGCGAAGGTCGGCCTCTATGCCATTGGCATCGGCACGTCCTTGCTGCTTTCCGCATCCCTGCGAGGCAGCCAGAAGATCGACCCCGGCCAATACAAGAACGTTTTCGAGGCCTCGCCCGAGAATTCAGAGGTGAATGCGATCGGCAGATGCAGGATCGGGGGGCTGAAGGCTTTCGGCAACACCCGCAATATCGACCGGTTCCGGCTCGTCTGCCATGCAAAAGGGCCACTGATGGCCATTGAGGAATATCTGCTCGGCGGACGCGAAGTTGTGGTCGATACTGACACCGGTCTCGTTCAGTCGCCGCCCTATGTCACTCAGGCCAGCTCGTTCGTCAGTTTCAAGACCAAGGTTGGCGACGGATGGGAAACGGCGTGGCCCGACTTGATGACGAATTTCCCCTCGCTTTGGACTCCCGATCATCGGGTGAGGGGAATTGCCCAGACGCTTTGCAAGTACATCTCGCCGGGCATCTATTCCGAGAAATTCGGCGAGCTCTATCAGACGGGCGAGCCAGAACCGGCGATCACAGGCCGCTGGAACAAGGTGTTCGATCCGCGAGCGCCCGGGGCAGATGCCCACGATGCAGCGACATGGATATGGTCCATGAACGGCCCGCTGTGTGCCGCGCGGATCATGCTCGATTATCCAGACCTGACCGTTGACAGTTTCGACTGGTCCTTCATCGCCGAGGAGGCCGATCGGGCCGATGCTCTCGTTGCCACGCTTTCAGGAACGGAACCGCGTTCGCAATGCTCGGGCGTGTGGCTTTCGGAGGGAAAGCGCGGCGATACGATGGATCAGGTTCTTGAATCCATCGGTTGCGAGATTGTTCTCAGCGAGGCCGGTCTTATCCGTATCCGGCTGATCGACGATGCACCGGCTGGCGAAATCACGCTCACGGAAAGGCACATGGTGGATTTCTCCTGGCGTTCCGGGCCCGAGGCAGCGGAACGGCCCAATGTCTGCCGCGTCAGCTATTATTCTCCTGAGCGCGGCTACGAGATGTCCGAGATCGACATGACCGGTATTGCCTGGGCCAGGGTGCAAGCCGAGATCGACCGATATGGCGAGAAGATCTATGACATAGAGCTGCCGTTCTGCCCCTCCGCCAGCCAGGCGCAGAGGATCGCCCGCCGCCTATTCCTTCTGGCGCGTGGCGACACCGGTGTGACGGTCACCAACATGGCGGGGCTTGCAGCGTGGGGACTCACCTATGCCAATATCGTTCTGCCCGATCTCGATGAAACGCCGGTCTGCAAGATTGCTTCTCCTCGCTGCGACGATGAACGCGGGCAGGTGGAGATACCTTTCATCGTCTGGCCATCCGAGTTGATCGACAACCCATGGCAACCGGAGACCATGGAGGCGCCGGCGCCGGAGCCCCTGCCCAATCTGCAATATGAAAGCGACATCGCGACGCCGGAGATTCTCTCTGCGGCGCTCGTTCGATACACGAGCGGCATTTATGAGGTGCGCATCAGATACACGCACCCCTCCGGTGGTTCCACCGCCGAAGCGAACTATCGGACCTATACCGCCGGGCTGCCGAATCCATGGTCGAGCATGACCGAATGGGACGACTATGGAGAAAGCAAACCTGGTGGGGACGGGGAACCGGATATTCCGGCGCGGCCCGCGTCCGCCTGGTTTGCCCGGGTCGATGGCCTCAACATAGAGGGCATAAGGGCGGATTTCCGCGTCCGCTGGTTCAACGGTGATGGCGATGCCTCTTATTTTTCCGATGTCGTGACGCTCGATCCAGCAGGCTTGGACAATACACCGCCCGCCGCGCCGGCCTATTTCGGACCCAGCAACAACAATTATTTCGGAACGAAGGATGTGAATGTCGTCCGGATACTCCGCGAAAAGCGAACACGCGCCGATACGAATTCTCCATGGAGCGCGTGGGCTGACGATATCTGGGAAGACAATGTGCGTCCGGGCTTTGACTATCCCGACATCATCTTCAAGCTTGGCTTCATTCCGGCGCCGGGTGGAACGACCACGCAGCAATATCGCTATGTCTGCGTGACTTCGGACGGAACCAAGGGCGCTTACTGGGACCCTCCGCCAGACTGATCCGCCTGAACACCAATTCAACTCTCTGCCACTGAGCTCGCAGCTCTGCCGGCGAAGCCTTCTCAAAATCAGGAGCTATGGACATGACGCTTTGGACGAAGCGGGGCGTGGATATTTTTGCGCCGACCGACGCCGCGGGAAACTTGCGCAAAGTTATCAATGGTGAGGTGCAGGTGTGGTCCAGGGAAGTGGAGAGCGCGATAGATGCGGCTATCGCTTCCGGCGCACTCGTTTATGCAACGAAGGCCGAATTGGATGTTGACCTCAATCACGACGCCGGCACAGGTGCCTGGGTTGTTGGGGATACTGACGCCTTGAACGGCATCTATTCAAAGTCTGGCGCGTCGGGTGTGGGTTCATGGTCTCGGGTCTCCGATCTTCCGTCTGGGCCGCAGGGGGACATTGGAGGCATCGCTTTTTCATTCGATGATGGGACGGCAGACGCTGATCCGGGTGCCGGCAACATTCGGGCCAACAACGCCGATCTCTCCGCCGCGACGACGCTCTTTGTCTCCAAGACCAATCGCTACGGCGACAATCTTTTCGCCTTCCTTGCGTCTCTCGATGACTCCACGAGCTCGCACAAGGGCTATCTCATTCTCACAGCCCCGGGCAGCGAGACCCAGGCGACTTTCAGCATCACCGGACTTACAGATGCTTCCGGCTATGTGAAACTCACAGTTAGCGGGCATTCAGGGGCAACGTCGTTCGTTGATGCCGAGCGCTTGGCGTTCCAATTCTCTCGCACTGGCAATGCCGGCGATTTGAATGGTGTGACACCCGGCCTCACCGGCCTCGAACTTCTTGAGGCAGAGACGGAAGGGGATGCGCGGGATGTGCTGCAAATCTCCGAGATGGTGCAGGTGCAATGGTATGGCACGGTCGACAAGACAGGCGTTTCGTCCTCGCATGCTGCTGTTGCCGCTGCCGTGGCCGATGCGTATGCAAACGGCTATGACTTGTATTGGCCGGCAGGAACCTATCTGACAACGGCGAGCATCCCGAATTTCCATGACGTTCGTCACTATGGTCCTGGAAAGGTCAAGCGCGGCAGTGACGTGTATGCGGTTGACCCCCTGCCTTCGAACACGAACAAGCTCTATATCGACTATGCCAGCGGCAATTCCAGCGATGATGGCCTCAGCGCTTCGGAGCCTATCGATAGCTTCATAAATGCCATCAACGCTATTTCCACTACGCGCAACGTTTTCCAAGGCGTGTGGGAATTTATCGTCTCCGATGGCACCGCTGTTGGTGTCGGTGAAGACTTGGTCAAGAACCTGTTTTTCACCAAACGGGCCATTCTGCGAGGCACGAGCTGCACGCCAGCTAGCCTCACTTCCGTAGGCACACCGACGGCTATCACCAAAGCCGCCAATGCTCAGGTTACGCTTGCCGGCCACGGCCTCTCGACTGGCGCGCGCGTGAAGTTCGTAGACCTTGGCGGGATGGTTGAACTGAACGGTTCCGTTGGAACGGTGACGGTTGTCGATGCGAACAATTTCACAATCGGCATTGACACGACTGGGTATACGACTTTCACGAACGGCGGCACGGTCTGGAACGTACCGATCCCAAACACGATATTTGACGGGAACAGCATCAACGACTATTGGCTCACTGTTTCAGGGTATGGCGTTTGGCTCGAAATCCGCAATATCAAGCTGGTGGATTACGACACGATTGGGCGCGGTGGCTACTACGCGAATGACGGCGCAAATCTCTACCTGAACAATCTGCATATAGATAACTGTGACACAGGCGTCTTCACTCAGCGCAGGGGCCTTGTCCGCCACAATGGGGGAATCATCGAAAATTGCAGCAACGCTGGCATTAAATCGGTGAGCTGTGGATATTCCGTCGTCAGCGGCACACAGGCCGCCGCCCCTACCATCATGGACTGCTTCAATGGCCTCGATATGCAGGAGGTCACGGATGCCGAAATGCTCAAGCTCACGATTGAGCGATGCAGCAATATCGGTTGCGACAGTAATGTGATGTCTCATGTGAAAACCACGGATGCGATCATCAAACATTGCGGCATCGGTGTTCGGGCGATGAGTTCGAACTGGTACGGACCCAACACCTATTTCTACGGGAACACCCAGAACATTCAGTTGCTCAACGGTGGAACTGACCAGCAGAATTTCGCCACCGCGCAGGACCAGCGCCGCATTGCATATTCTGGAACGTCCAGAAGCCACACGGGCGATACCGCGCTCACCGAGCTAACTCCCGATCTCTTCACTTTCCCTGCCGGCATGCTCGATGCAGCAGGGAAAAAGATCAAGGTGGTTGCGCGTGGAGACTATACGCCTGGCGGCGCGCCTGATCTGTACACCTTGCAGTGCTATATCAGGAACCTAGCAACTCAGAGCGTTTCGTCGTTCTCGACCGGCGCTCACGAGTTCGAGTTTGTCAGCGAGATCATTCTAACGGGCACTGCCGCGGAACTGATGGTTACGAACCTTATCGACAGCGCCGGCAACGCCCGCACCAAAAGCATGACGCGGACGCATGATCTCAGCGGCTCGGCGCCGCTGGATTTGCGAGTTCAGCTAAACAACGCAGGCGACACCATCACCGTGCACTATGTGGAGGTATTCTTTATCGGCTAAGCGATGAGAATGTGAGGGTATGCCGCAACGATCTCGTCTAGATTTTCAATGTGCTGGTACGTCTTCTCAGAATTGATCTTCTTTTCTGGAGCCAGCACGGCGGCATACGCTCTTTCGAATTTCTCTGAAGACGGCAACGGAATGCTCGCATTGTCGTTCATGAACCGAAGAACTGCATCGAGTTCTTTCCGGCGCTCTTCATCTGCCCCAAACAGCGTCTCGTAGCTCAACTCCAAGAGGGGGGCGTTGGCTGCCTTGCAATGCTCAATCGCTCGACTGCGGCGGGCAACGAAATTGTCTGAGAACCTCTTGATCTCTTCTAATTCGATTCGACCAAGGGGCGCGTCTGCCACACCAGAAAAGTTCTTGAGCTTGACGGCGATGAGCGCTGAGAGAGCAGCGGCGGCAGTGTTCTCGCGATATAACAGGATGATTGCGCCGATATCGGGGAGCAGGGGAACATGCTTGTCGAGGTCTTCCGGGTGCTGACCATAGATATGCTTTGCAACCCGAAGATCAGCGAAAACGTTGGAAAAATGCTCTACCACCTTGTTGGTAGTCATTTCCTGCCAACCCGGCAACGTGTCATCCAGCGTGCGGCGATTGAATGGTTCCGACTGGCAGGGAACTGAATTTGATCGGTTGATGAAGCGTAATAAATTGCTGGAGCCGCACCGAGGGTGCGACATGATCAGAACTTTCGAGGTCATAGCTTATCCAGGGTAGGTGAGGTCGTCGTCAAACCATTCGAGCGGCCAGCCATTTCCCTCAAGCGTGCACTCTCCAGAGCGAACACTGTTTGCAGGATCGGTATCAGGCCCGGCGTTCCAAACGAGCGTGCAATTCACAAACTTGCAGTCGGGCCAAGCTTTCCCGGTCAAGTCGATCTTGCTGTTCGAAAATGTTTCGCCTCGAATGACTTCCATGATAGCTCCCCGCACTCTAGACGTGTACCTATATGTGATCAATTTGGTAGGGTCCACACAACTTGATGGATTCTTTTCGGTGTGGGAAGCTTTGAGTATGCCGCGTATTTTCATTTTTGGTAGCTGTGTCTCCCGCGACATACTGGAGATTGCTGAGCACAAGGGGCTGACTCTTTCTGACTATTTTGCTCGTTCGAGTTTTGCCTCCTTGGCTGGAAAGCCATACTCCGACCCGGAAGCCTTGGATCGCCTAGAGAGCCGGTTTCAACGGCGCATGCTGTCTCGGGATCATGACAAATCTGTTTTCCAGATAATCCACGAGGCTGCATTCGATATCCTGCTTGTGGATTTCATCGATGAACGGTTCAGGATCACACGCGACCCAGGCGGGGCCATTGCAACGTTGTCCAATGAGTTCTTGCGAGTGATGTCAGAACGCAACGATTCCGAGGTTATCGATACGAACACGGATGAGCGTCGATCACTTTGGCGCGACGGATGGGGGCAGTTTGTCGATGCAGTGACTGCTTCAGGGCAGATGCACAAGCTCGTGGTGAACAAGGTCTATTGGGATGCAGCTTATTCTCAGCCCAGACCGGGTGCTGCATATATCGATAGGATGAACAACGAGCTTGATTGGTATTACGGCATGGTCCGGGAGACTTGCCCAAATGCCGGTTGGCTTACACATTCGGCGGAGGCTTTGGCTTCTGACCCGCATCACAAATGGGGACCGGCTCCCTATCATTATTCGCAAGAATTCTACGATGATTCTATGCGGGATTTAGTTTCTAGATAAAATCATAGAACTTGGGTGTTTTGAAAATGAGTAAATTAAATATAAATTATATTCCAGTAAATTATAAGAATTATGATTTCAATCGTTACCCTGTGTATCAGCAGGACCCAAGAAGGATTGGGTTGTATGAGAATTGGAAATACGACAGGGAGAAAGGAATTTCTGAAAATCTTATTCTTCCTTGGCCGGAGAAATATGAGCGTAGGCAACCATTCAATGCTCATCGCGTGATGCAAAACGTTGCGGCAGCTTCCGCTCTTTTAAAAAAGGGAAGAGAGGAAGATGAAATTGTTGCATTCTTTGAAGATATAATAAGTCTAATTGACGATTTTTCGGAAGTTGTAGGTGACTGCAGGTTTATTGTGAACCGGTTTGCCTATCAATGGCGCGGTAGGCGTTTTCCTAATCCTTGGCCTTCTGCACTGTGCAATGGCCATGTGCTTGCGGCGCTGGCAATGATGTATGAATCGATTGGTCTTGAAGCTGCAAAAGATCGTGCTGAGCAATTGTTGAATGCGTTGGCAATGCCCGTTTTGTGGGATGCTGAAGCCTACCATTTTTGGGTGTCAGTGGTAGATCAAGACGGTTACTTATGGTTCGAGGAGCGTCCCTTAGGTGGTCACGAAAAAGCGCATGTCCTAAACGGACATATAGGAACCTCCGTATGCCTGTACTGTTATTGGCAGGCTACGGGCAGTGAAAGAGCACGGGAACTTGCATCGTGTGGCATGTATACAGTTGAAAATAATGCCGATAAATTTCGTGTTCCCAACTCGGTAAATAGGTACGATCTATATCGCGATTATATTGCTGACTATGGTCCTAGAAGAACAATTCAACAGCAAAGAGCTCTTTTTTCTATCACCGGTGATGCTGCATTTAAGGAGCACGAAATTATGTTTTCGCAGGATATGCCATCGCATATACCTGATTGATATCCGATCGCTCCAAGGCAATTAGTTTTGACGCGTGCTGCCTTCGCGCCGCCCGACCTGTATCCGAAGCCCAAGCCAGGCGGGAATAGAATTCATTAAGTAGTGATGGGCATCGGCCTATCTGTTCCTCAAATTTTAATCCGTCTCAATGTTTTGATGACCTGATTTCAGGTGTTGAAAAGCAGGGACAGTAGTGCACTGAAAAAATCGGTGCTGACGAGCGCTGTCGGATGAATGGG